>Ga0222713_10000014_pt1 | contig 190594 bp, 130 predicted proteins | sample C33_649DmetaG_FD_165061 | JGI IMG/M metagenome (GOLD analysis project Ga0222713, IMG submission 165061) | Estuarine water microbial communities from San Francisco Bay, California, United States - C33_649D | ecosystem: Environmental > Aquatic > Marine > Unclassified | place: USA: California...
GTCTCGCGCCGCGCGACGGAGAAGCTCGCTGCCATCGGTGCCCACCTGCCGGAGGGCGTGAAGCTGACCGTGCTCTATGACCGCTCCGACCTCGTCGGGTCGACTATCCGCACCGTCGAGACCAACCTGCTCGAAGGTGCGCTTATCGTCATCGCGGTGCTGCTCTTGCTGCTCGGCCACTGGCGGGCCGCGCTGCTCGTCGCCCTGGCCATCCCTCTGTCCTTCCTGCTGCTGCTCACCGGCATGGCGGCCTCGAAATCGAGCGCCAACCTGATGAGCCTGGGCGCGATCGACTTCGGGCTCATCGTTGACGGATCCGTCGTGATGGTGGAGAACTTCCTGAGACGGTTGGAGGAGCGGGTCCGCGCCCTCGGCCGTCCCCTGACGGAGGATGAACGCACGTCTGAGCTTTCCGCCGCGGCCGGCGAGGTCGCCGGTCCGATGTTCCTCGGCGTCACCGTCATCACGCTCGTCTATGTGCCGATCTTCGCCCTCGAGGGCATCGAGGGGAAGATGTTCAAGCCCATGGCCGGAGCCGTCGTGGTCGCCCTGGCCGCCTCGGCCGTCGTCGCCCTCACGGTCATGCCTGCCTTGGCGTCCTTCTGGCTGCGCGCCGAGGGCCACGCGGAGGAGGGCGGCTTGATCCGTCGGCTCAAGTCAGGTTTCGCGGTGATGCTCGACTGGTGCTTCGCTCATCGGACCGCCGCCGTCGCGGCCTCCGCGTTCGCCGCCCTGGCGGCCGCGGTCGGCTACACCCGCCTCGGCGCCGACTTCATCCCGCAGCTCGACGAGGGGTCCATCACGATTCAGTTTGTCCGCGCCTCCAGCCTCGACCTCCGTTCGTCCGTGGACCTGCAGAAGCGTTCGGAGTCCCTCTTGCGAGCCAAGTTCCCCGAGATTGACCATATCTTCGCCCGCATCGGGACGTCCGAGATCGCCAGCGACCCCATGGGCCCGAACGTCTCGGATACCTACGTCATGCTCAAGCCGCGTGAAACCTGGCGAAAGGAGGGCGGCTCGCCTGTCACCAAGGCGAGGCTCATCCAGCTGATGTCCGAGCTTCTCGACCGCACCGTCCCTGGGCAGGCCACGATGTTCTCCCAGCCCATCCAGATGCGCTTCAATGAGATGATGGCCGGCGCCCGCGCCGACCTCTCGCTGAAGATCTTCGGGGACGAGCTTTCGGACTTGGAGTCCGTCGCCACGCAGGCCGTCGAGGTCCTGCGCAAGATTCCCGGAGGCGGCGACGTGGCCTTCGAGGCCGCTGGCATGCTGCCCTCGGTCGACATCGTCCCCAGGCGGGATCAGTTGGTCCGTCGCAACCTGCATTCCGAGGAACTTAATGACATCGTCTCCACCGCCCTAGGTGGCGCTAAGGCCGGGCAGATTCCCGCCCAGGGACGTCCTGTGGAGGTCGTCGTGCGGCTGTCTGGTGCGGAGCAAAGTTCGCCGGCGCGTATCGGCGACCTGTCGGTCTCGGCGGAGGATGGCTCCGGCACGATGGTCGCGCTTTCTAAGGTCGCCGACATCAAACTGGTCGAGCGTCCCGGCACCATCACCCGCGAGGATGCTCGGCGACGCCTGGCCATCCTGATCAACGTCCGGGGCCGCGACACCGAGGGCTTCGTCCGCGAGGCCGAGGCCCGGCTCAAGGCCGAGGTCAAGCCGGTCGGCGGCGTCTACTGGGAGTTCGGCGGCCAGTTCGAGAACCTGCAGCGCGCCCGCGAACGCCTTGCCCTGGTCGTGCCCGCGGCGCTCGGGCTGATCCTGCTTCTCATCTACGCCGGGTTCGGTAGCTTCCGCCAGGCGGTCCTGGTGTTCACCTGCGTGCCCCTGGCCGCCACCGGCGGCGTGCTCGCCCTCTGGCTGCGCGGCATGCCGTTCACGGTCTCGGCCGGCATCGGCTTCATCGCCGTCTCGGGCATCGCCGTGCTCAACGGCATCATGCTGATCAGCTTCATCAACCAGCTCCGTGAGTCCGGGGTCCCGCTACGTCAGGCCGTGACGGACGGCACGCTGACCCGCCTGCGTCCAAAGCTCCTGACCGCGCTCGTCGCGTCCCTCGGCTTCGTGCCGATGGCGCTCTCGACCGGCCCCGGCGCGGAAGTACAGCAACCGCTGGCGACCGTCGTCATCGGCGGCATCTTCACGTCGACCTCTCTGACGCTCCTGCTCCTGCCCGTCCTCTACGACTGGGTCGAGTCGCGTTTCCGTTCCTCTCCCACCCAAACACCCGACCAACCATGAAAACCATACTCCTGTCACTGCTCTCAATCGGCGCGCTCGTCGCCGCCGAACCCGCCAAGCCGGCGACCGCCGCGCGTCCCGGTCGCGCCCTGGAAGCCCCCGGCGTGCGCGCCGACTTCCTGATTCAGCCGGACCGTAAGGCCACGGTGACCTTCGTCGACGAGGCCGGCAAGCCCGTCGCCCGCGGTGACCGCACTATGACCGTCAAGGTTGACGGAAAGGATGTCGCGTTGGAGGCCCAGCCCAACGGCTTCATCACCAAGGAGCCGCTGCAGGCCAAGGAGCCGGCCCAGATCGTCGTCCAGATTCGCGCCAAGGCGGACGCCAAGCCCGCCAATTTCCGGGTCACGCTCAACACCTCGCTCTGCGGCGAGTGTAAGCGCCCGGAGTACGGCTGCGTCTGTGGGCACTGAGAGGCCCTTTCCGCGAATTACCACCGATTCCCAAATCTATCACTTAAGTTGACTACAGCAGCGTCTACAGGTACACCAAACCCTCATAAACACTAAAGAAAACACACATATGGCCCCCCTTCGAATCCCATCCTCTCCGCCACTTTGACGTCGTTTACCCCTGACCTGCCGGGCGATCCATCTGACTTCGGCACGGGACTGACGCCAGGGCTCCATCAATCATCATCGGCCGCCGCAGGGCGGATCAGGCAGGAGCCAAGTTCCGCCGCTTCCTCCCCACGGTCCGCAGTCCTGGCCAGACTGGGCCTACTTGCCGGGCTCCCGGTCGTAAGCGGCCAGATGGTCCGCGATTTCGGCCAGTTGCCGGTAGGCGTCGCGATAGATGTCTGCGGAGTAACTGGAGGCGATCGGGCCGGCTGCCGTCCCGGTGATGTCGGCATGGATGGCCGAACCGCCGAACGATCCCTGAAGTTCGCAATACCTGACCCTTGCCGCCGTGAGCTCGATGAATTTGTCCCGCTCCTTCTTGGGCAGGTGCTTCTTGGCGAGCGTCTTTCTGACCGTACGGTCGATTTCGAGACGCCAGAGGCGGAGGGCTTCGTAGCCGGCTGACATCATGTCGTAGGTGCTTTTGGCTCTCAGGGACGACAGGTAGGCGTCGATCGGGTGCTTGAAGCCGCCCTGCTCCCGCCACCCGCCGTTGACCGGGAAGCGCTTCTTTGAATCAGGGTCCAACAGCGACGCCCCGTTCTCATCGTCATAGCAAAGCTGGAGCTTCTTGCCCTTCTTCCAGCCGGAGACGACCTTCCATTCCTCGTCCTTCAGGTCCAAGGAAAGCACCCGCCCGTCAGCGAGATGGCTTTGGTTCACGTCGTGATAGCTGTCCCAGGTTACCGTCTCCGAATGAAGGCAGCCTGCCGGCGGCTGCGGCTTCCGGGCGGCGCGCATCTTGACGACGTCATTCACCCAGCCGTCCCACTCCGGCTTGGTCGGTGTCGCCCAGGTCACTACCGCCGGTTCCGCGGCGTGCAGGGAGGCGATCAGAAAGCCTGCGATCATCCAACGAAGAGGCATGGGGAGAAGTTAGCCAAGCAAATGGCCGGCCTCAAGATATGGCAAGCGAGCAGCGACTGACAGCCTTTGCAATTCCCCGAATGGCGCACCTGCCGCCGCAGGGTGAGGCAAAGGGTCAGGCCGTCACGCGCGAATCACTGACCTGGGTAGCGCCGGCTTTCGATGATTTCAGTAATGGGGCGCTTTGATGACGGCCTGACCGGTCCTCAGGGGTGTCGTTGGCTGGGATTTATTTACTTACATGCCATGCGTGCTTTGATGACGGGATGCTTCGTGCCGTCTTTCTGATGATTGTCTGCTGCTTGGCCGTGTTGGGCCGGGCGGAGTCGCTGCGCTCGGCGTCGGGGTGGGCATCCGGGGTCGGGCTGGCCGACCGGATCGGGGACCGTCCCGAAGACTGGTCGCTGTTGACGACTCATTTCAGCCACGTGACGCCGGAGAACTGCATGAAGCCCGCGGCGGTAAGTCCGAAGGAAGGGGCCTGGAATTTCACCCAGGCCGACCGGTTCGTTGGCTTCGCGAACGACAAAGGGCTCAAAGTTGTGGGGCACTGCTTGGTCTGGGCCAAGGACGACCGCACGCCGGCTTGGTTCTACCGCGACGGAGACAAGGAAGTCTCCAAGGAGGCGCTGCTCAGCCGCATGAAGGCCTACGTCGACACGGTGGTCGGTCGCTACAAGGGCAGGATCGCCGCGTGGGACGTGGTCAACGAGGCGCTCGATGACGGGAAGGCCGACCTGCGTGAGTCGGGCTGGACCCGCATCGCCGGCGAGGAGTTCATCGCGCTGGCCTTCGAATGCGCGCACGCCGCGGATCCGTCCGCGCTGCTGATCTACAACGACTACAACAACGAGCTCGACGGCAAGCGCGAGAAGATGCTCCGGCTGCTCGCGAAGCTGAAGGCCCGCGGCGCGCCGGTCCATGCGGTCGGGCTCCAGGGGCATTACGAGATCGACCGGGTGCCCTACGAGGCGTTGGAGAAGACGCTGGTCGCGCTCCGCGGCATCGGCATGAAGGCCGTGGTCAGCGAACTGGACATCGACGTGATCCCGCGCGGGCGCTGGTGGGCCGACGGCAACAGGCACCGGGCCGAGATGGCGAAGATCAATCCGTACGCCGACGGCTGCCCGCCGGACGTCCTCGCGCGGCAGGCGGAACAGTATGCGAAGCTGTTCCGGCTTTTTCGGAAGTATGAGGATGTCATCATCCGCGTATCGTTCTGGAACCTCCACGACGGCCAGAGCTGGCTGAATGACTTCCCCTGGAAGCGCGTGAACCATCCGTTGCTCTTCGACCGCAAGGGACGGCCCAAGCCCGCCTACGAAGCGGTCATGAAGGAGCTCACGGCGAAGGACTCGGCTCCGCCGCCGGTCAAGCAGGCCCATGCCGAGACGTGGAGGCGCTTCATCGACGAGCATGGGATCATGCGCGATTACGCGGGGGAACTGCCGACGCCGGAGGATTGCCGCCTCGGCCGGCCCAACGCCATCGGCTGGTGGAGCCCGATCGAGAATGGGCCGATGTTCACCGGCATGTACCTGCAGGCCATGGTCGAGCGGGCCCGGCGCAGCGGGGCTGCCTCAGACAGGGAGGAGGCCCGCCGGCTCGCCGGAGGGCTGCTCAAGTGCGCCTCGGTCTCGGACGTCCCCGGCTTCGTCGCCCGAGGCGTGGGTTCCGACGGCCGATGCCACTACCCGCTGAGTTCCGACGACCAGATGCATCCGTGGTTCCTCGGCCTCCAGGCCTACCTGCGGAGCGACATTCCCTCCGCCGAGGAACGCGCGACCCTCGTGGCCAAGGTGCGCGAAGTCGCCGACGTGCTGGAGTCGACCGGCTGGCGCGTCCCGTGCGACGGCGCCTTCAAGGGGGACTTCCGCGGAGGATACAAGGGCGAGCATTTCCGGGACGCCGCACGTTATCTCCATCTGCTGAGGGCGACGCATGAGATGACCGGCGACCCCTCCTGGCTGGAGCGGTATCGCAAGGCCTTGGACGAGAGGCCTGCGAACTCGGCCGAGACCCGCCGTGAGATCTGCGCGCTCGGGTGTCCGCGCGACCTCGGCTTCATCCCCAATCTGCAGAAAGGACAGTTCTGGATCTACGTCGGCACCCAGGCGGGCCTCGCGTGGCTGGCCTCGGTCGAGGAGGATGCGCAGACCAGGGAGGCCTATCGCAAGGGCCTCGCCGTCACCGCGCAGTTCGCCATGCCCGCCCTGGCGACCCACGCTCAGTTCGACAACGCCGACCAGAAAGTCTTTGGCAACGCCGACTGGCGTCAGGTCTACGACCAGTGGTTCCCGCAGCCCACCCAGAAGGACGCCGAACGACTCGCCGGCATCGCGAACCCGCAGAAGCGGGGGCTGCGGAAAAGCTACGAGGCCGCCTGGATGCGCAACCCCCTCGCCGCCGCCGCCGTCGTGGCTTTGGCGGGCGCCCCGCAGGAGCGCGCTGCCTTGCTGAAGGCCATCGGGCACTACGACTACGCTCGGCTCAATATGGCCGAGTTCTTCTTCGCTGAGGTCGCCTACTACGCCTTGCCGGAGCTCAAGTGAACCTCGGCTGCCGCGGCCTGCCTTCGACTTTCAGATCGACCGCGCGAGGGCGAAGTCCTTGTCGGTGAGACCGCCGGCATCGTGGGTGGTCAGGCTGAGCGTGACGCGGTTGTAGGAAATCGTGACGTCGGGGTGATGGTTCATCGCCTCGGCCGGGCCGACGAGACCGTTCACGAAGGCGACGGCCTCGGGGAAGCCCGCGAACCTGTAAGTGCGGGTGAGCGACTTACCGTCACAGGCCCATCCGGGGAGGGTGGTCAGGGCGTCGTCGATTTCAGCAGGGGTGAGAAGCATGGGTAAGCGCGCTTGCGGACGAAACCTTGAGCGCTCGCAGGTTTTATAGGAGAGTCAGCTGCCGTTCAACCGAATGCTTCTCCGTTGTTCCATCTTGCTCCTGTCGATGGTGTGGTTGGCTCCCGGCTGGGCCGCTGAAAAAGCCCAGGAAAAGGATGCCACGTCCGGCAGAGCTTGGGTGACGCGGGCCATGAAGGCGCCCGGGGTCACGCACCATGTGTTTCGCAGCGCCGCAGTGAAAGGTGACGTCAGCTACCACCTCTACCGTCCGGCCGCCTATGAGGCCGAACCGACGAAACGGTTCCCCGTGGTCTACTGGCTGCACGGCTCCGGCGGCGGGCTGCCCGGCATCGCCTCCGTGGCGGCGCGCTTCGACAAGGCCATCCGCGAGGGCAAGACGCCTCCCTGCCTGGTGGTCTTCGTTAACGGACTGGAGATGGGCATGTACGTCGACTGGGCCGACGGCTCCGCGCCGGTCGAGTCGATGATCATCCGCGACCTGCTGCCCCACGTCGACGCCACCTGGCGCACCGTGGCCAAGCGAGAAGGGCGCCTGCTCGACGGCTTCAGCATGGGCGGCTACGGTTCGGCGCGACTGGCCTTCAAGCACACGGACCTGTTCCGCGCCGCCTCGATCGTCGGGGCCGGCCCGATGCAGCCCGAGCTCAGGAACACGCCCCGTGCGAGCCGCATCCAGGCGGCGGACCTGCTGAAGGGCGCCTTCGGGGGCGACCAGGCCGTCTTCCTTGCCGCCAGTCCTCGGACCTTCGCGCAGCGCAACGCCAAGGTCATCGCGAAGGACACGCTCGTCCGCATGGTGATCGGCGACAAGGATGAGACTTTCGGCAACAACGAGGATTTTCACCACCATCTGGAGTCCCTCGGCATCCCGCACACTTGGACCGTGATTCCCGGCGTCGGACATGAGCCGGATCGCGTTTTCACCGCCTTGGGCGATGACAACTGGTCCTTCTACCGGAAGGCTTTCGCCCTGGCCGCTTCGGCCAAGTGAGAGAGGTCACTTCCCCTCCAGTTTCTTGAGATACTTCGCGGGGTTCTTGCGGAACTTATCGATACAGGGCTTGCAGCAGACCTTGATGACACGCCCTTCGTGCTCGAACGAGGCCTGCTCGCCCATCGAGTCCAGGTCGTTGTCGGAGACGATGCAGGTCTTGAGCGGGTAGGGCTTTGGGGCCGCGGATTTTTCCGCGGGCTTGGGGGCGGACGGTTGGTCCGCGGCCGGCGACTGCAGGCAGAGCAGGCCCAGCAGGGCGATGAACAGAGGCTTCATGGATTCAGAATCTGGCGATGATGCCGGCGCCCGCGCCGAAATCGGAGCCGTAGCCGGCGGTGAGTGAGAAGGTCTTGTTCAGGAGGAAGCGGAGGTCCGCGGAAGAGAAGGTATCCGAGTTGCGGCCGTGCCGCAAGGCGAGGTCGAGGGAAAGCCTGTCGGTCAGCTGCAAGGATTTGAGCAGTTCGGCGCGGGTTTCTCCCCCGGCCTGCTGGGTGAGCGTGAGTTCGAAGAAGTAGGGCAGGCGCAAGGTCGCCCCGGCGAAGACGGACTCCCTTCCACCCGGCGAGGTGTCCGAGCGGTACCCTGCGATCAGGGCGAGACGCGTGTTCACGTAGCGCTGGTAGTAGGCCTCCCTCTCATGCCAGTCGCCGGAGCGCACGCCTTCTTCCCACCTCAGGTAGACATTGTGAGGACCGGACTGCACGGTGGCGAAACCGGCGACGTGGGCGCTCGTCACCGCCACCTGGCCCCAGGCGTAGGTGGTCGGCATGGCATGGGTACCGGCAGGGTGGGGCGGCTCCGAGCCGTCCGCGGTGGTCACGCGGATCGTGCGGACCATCCCCGTGACGTGGTGGTAGAGCAGATGGCAGTGGATGAGCCAGTCCCCCCGCCCCTCGTCGGCGGTGAATTCGATGCTGCGCACGCTCATCGGCGGGACGTCCACCGTGTGCTTGAGGGGGGCCGTCCGCGGATCCGGATCGTCGGCATCCACGAGGCGGAAGAAATGCCCGTGCAGGTGGATGGGGTGGTGCATCATCGTGTTGTTCATCAGCCTGAGCCTCACCGTCTCGCCCTCCTTCACCCGGATGCTTTCCGCGGACTCCGGATCGACGCCGTCGAAGCTCCACGCATAACGGATCATGTCTCCGGTCAGCTTGAGGGTGATCTCGCGCGACTTGGCCGGCTGCGGACCCTGCCAGGCCGCCCGCATCTTCCGGTAGGGCGACAGGGGGCGTTCCGATTCGGGGGCGCCGGGCTCGGGGTCGAGCTGGTCGAGGATCGATGAAAGGTAGGCGTTCATGCCGTAAGGGTCCGGGCGGGGCGGCGGCACGGCCGCATGCGACGCTCCCTCTCCCATCCAGGCTGAGACGTGACCACTGCCGTCCTGGGCCGTCGAGCGCACTTCCCATGAGCCCGAGGCCGGCACGGTCAGCAAGACGTCATAGGTCTCAGCCGGCCCGATCAGGAGACGCTTCTGGTCGAACGGCGCCACGTCCTGACCGTCGCCGGCGATGATCCGCATGGGGCCGGCCGCGTAATCCAGGTAGAAATAAGTCGCGGCGCTGGCGTTGATGAAGCGCAGGCGCACCTTTTCGCCCGGCCGGCCGGGCAGACGGTGCGCCTTCTTTCCGTTCATCAGGAAGGCGCCGAAGGCCACGTCGGAGAGGTCCATCGGGGGCACCAGCGCCTTCTGACTGTCGAGGTAGTCTCCGAGTCGGCCGGCCCGCCACGCCCCGAGCAGCGACTGCGAGGTCCCCTTGCGCAAGGCGTACCAATCGCTGCCGCGGAGGAGCGTCCGCTGCACCTCCGTCGGGGACTCGTCCGTCCAGTCGGAGAGCACGATGACCTCGTCATGCGCCGCGAGGATGCCCGGTGCCTTCGGCTCGATGACGATGGCGCCGAACACGCCGCGCTGTTTCTGGTGCCCCGTGTGGCTGTGATACCAGTACGTGCCGTGCTGCCGGATCAGGAATTCGAACGTACGGGACGAACCCGGCTCGATGGGCGGCGTGGTGACGTGCGGCACGCCGTCCTCCAGGTTCGGGACCAGGAGCCCGTGCCAGTGGATCGAAGTCGACTGGTCGGCGAGCCGGTTCACGACCTTGATCCGCGCGACGTCGCCTTCACGGAATCTCAGGACTGGTCCGGGCGTGCCTCCGTTCAAGGTCAGCGCCCGCACGGGATCGCCGGCCGGACTGAGGGTCGTCTCGGCGACCTGGAGCTCGTACTCCACGACTTTGGCCCCGGGGTGCAGGGCTGACGCCTTGGGCGCGCGCTCCAATGCGTCGAGGTAGGCCTGTCGGCACGCCTCGCAGGCGTCCGCAGCCGCGGCCGCCCCCACGAGGAACAGGCTTGCCGTCATCTCCCTGAAGCGGGAGCGGAGTTGGGCGGGAGTCACGGGCATCTCTTTGCAGGCTTTTCCATGGTCTTCCGAACATCCCCGAGGTCAAACGTGCGCGGCCCAGCGTCCGCTTGACGGCCCGGACCTTGGGTGAAAATATGTTCACCCCATGCTTTCCGCCCCCCGCCCGCTCGACGCCGAGGCCCCTGACCTCGTCCTGCCGCTGATTCTCTCGCCTGTGCCCGCCGGCTTCCCGTCGCCGGCCGAGGACCACTGGGAGCCGAAGTTCAACCTACACGCGTATCTCGTCACGGACCGCACCGGGATGTTCTTCATGAAGGTCGAAGGCGCCTCGATGACCGGCATCGGCATCATGAACGGAGACCTCCTCGTCGTCGCCAAGGGGCGCCGCCCGCGCGAGGGCGCGGTCGTCGTGGCGGTGGTCGGCGGCGAATACACCGTGAAGACCCTCGCACGCGCGGCGGACGGGACGTGGGAGCTGCGCGCACACAATCCCTCCTATCGGCCCATCAACCTCCTCGACGGCGAATGCTCCGTGTGGGGCGTCGTGACCGGCGTCGTGCGACGCTACGCCGGCGGCTGAGCTCAGCGCTTCCTGCGGTCGTGCCAGGCCCACTCGAGCGCCTGTGGCAGCAGCTGAGGACGCGCGTTGCCCACGCCGTGGCCTGAGTCGAGGCAGTAGAGATACTGGTAGCGGTAGCCCTTCTCGGCGAGCACCTTGGCCATGCGGTGGTTGGCCTCCACCCAGTCGTGCATGCCGTCGCGCATGACGTTGGGGTTGAAGTTGTCGCGGTCGCCGACGCACATCCAGACGCGCAGCGGCTTGCGGGGCGCGGCCGGGATGATCGTCGTGTGGTAGCCCCAGGCGCCGTCCGGCGTCGCGGGATCGAAGGGCCACTGCTGGTTGACGAAGGTGCCGGAGAGGGAGATCACGCGCCGCCAGAGGTCGGGGCGGTACCAGGCCATGGTGAAGGCGGCCGCGGCGCCGGAACTGACGCCCATCGTGGCGCGGTCCTCGGGGTCGCGCGTGAGACGCACGCCGGCGTTCTTCTCCACGAGGGGCAGGACCTCCTCCTCGATGAACTCGGCGAAGAGCGGCGAGAGGGTGTCGTATTCCTTGCCGCGCTCGTGGCCCTGCGCGTCGCCGCCGCCGTTGGCGATCATCACGCAGACGAGGGGCGGGATGCGGCCGGCGTGGATGAGGTTGTCGAGGATGCGCACGAGGTTCTGGTCGGACTTGCCGACGCCGGGGCCGTCGTGCGTGACCAGGAGGGGCATGACGTCGCCCGCGCGGTGCCCGGCCGGGACGTAGACGGAGATCGCGCGGCGGTAGTCGACCGTGTGGGTCTCGACGATGAGCGTCTTCGGGTTCTTCGGGTCGGGCACGCCGAACTCCTTGCGGGCGATGCCCGGGTTGAAGCGGCGGCAGTCCTTGGACTCCATCACGAACTGCGTCACGCGGCCCTTGGGCGCGGCGGGATTCTCCTTGGTGGCCTCCGCCGCGGCATACTGCGGGCCCACCAGGTAGTCGCCGACCGTGTCGACCGGCGGGACGGCGCCGGGCTTGCCGTCGAGGCGCACGAACTTGGGCGCTCCGGGCGCGTCAAACGGCCGCGTGGGCGGCTGGGGTCTCGCCGGCGCGGCCTTCTTTTTCTGCTGGGCTGGCAGGGGACAAGCGACAGCCAGGAGGAGGCCGAGCGCGAGCAGGCGGAGCGGGGACATGCCCTCTGTATCTCCCTTGGGGCGCCCGCGGGCGAACCAAAAACGGCCGTCCGGCCCCGGTCGGAGGCTTGCCACCTCCGGCCCTCGGCGGGCAGACTGCGCTCCCTCCCATGAACCCCCGCATCGTCGCCCTGCTCGCCCTCGCCGCCGGACTCACCGGCTGCGCCAACTACGCCGTCCAGCCGGTGCTCCACCCCGGCACGGAGAAGCGTCATGAATCGTTCAACGAGATCTCGAAGAAGGGCGAGGCGAAGCTCGTCTTTCTCGGCGACTCCATCACCCACGGCTGGGACGGCAGGGGCAAGGCCGTCTGGGCCAAGACGTGGGCGCCCCTCGGCGCCGCCAATTTCGGCATCGGCGGCGACCGCACCGAGCACGTCCTCTGGCGTCTCGACCACGGCAACTTCGACGGCCTGAAGCCGAAGCTCGTCGTGCTGATGATCGGCACGAACAACACCGGACACCAGGGCCGTCCGCAGAAGGAGCTCGACGGAGCCGTCTACCGCTGCACGCCCGAGCAGACCGCCGAGGGCGTCAAGGCCATCCTCGGCCGTCTCGAGCAGAAGTGCCCCGACGCCAAGGTGCTCATCCTCGCGATCTTCCCCCGTGGCGCCGACCGCAACGACGCCTTCCGCCAGCAGAACGAGCAGGCTAACGCCATCCTCCGTACCTACGCGGACGGCAAGCGCGTGCACTTCCTCGACATCGGCGCGAAGTTCCTCGAGCCCGACGGCACGCTCTCCAAGACCATCATGCCCGACCTCCTGCACCCCAATGAGAAGGGCTACGAGATCTGGGCCGCCGCGCTCGAGCCCAAGGTCAGGGAGCTCCTGAAGTAAGCAAGCTCCACAGGACATGAAAAGGGCCGCCCAAAGGGCGGCCCTTTTGTTGGCCGGGTACGGTCCTTCGGGTCAGCGGACGACCTTGTCGACGTTCTTCTCCTGGAAGACCGGGGGCTTGCCGTCCGGGCCGGCGACGCACGTGAAGACGATGTCTTCGGCGTCCTCGATCTTCACCGACGCCCCGGCCGGCAGGCGGATGTCCTCGAGCCGTACGTCGCGGAGGCGGTTGTCCGTCCCCGCGAAGCCGTTGAGGATGATGACGGGTTTGGAGACGTCGGCCTTCGTGAGGTCGATGTCGCGGAAACGGTAGTTCCGGAAGACGGGCTTGGTCGGCGCGGCCTCGCCGTCGCGATTATAGTTCAGGTCCGACAGGATGCTGATCTTCTGGAGGTCGCAGGAGCGGACGGTGACGTCTTCGATGAAGCCGCCGCGGGCGGGGATGGCCTTGATCTGGAAGCCGTGGAGCAGTTTGCCCGCCACGCAGTCCTCGACGAGCACGCCGCGGATGCCGCCGGACATCTCGCTGCCGAGGGAGATGCCGTGGCCGCGGAGGAAATTGCAATCGAAGATGCGCGTGCGCTCGGTGGGACGCGCGATCCGGTTGCCCTCGGGATTCTTGCCCGATTTCACCGCGATACAGTCGTCGCCGGTGTCGAAGGAGCAGCCGAAGATGAGCGAGTCGGACGAGGAGTCTGGGTCGAGCCCGTCGCCGTTGCGGACCCTGCTCTGGATCGTCAGCCCGCGGCAGGTGATCCGTTCGCTGTAGATGTAATGCAACGTCCAGCAGGGGGACGAATCCAGCGTCAGCCCGGCGATCTCGACGTCGGCCGCGTTGAGCAGGCAGATCAGGCGTCCGCGTCCGCGCATGCCGCGTTCGGCGATCATCGCCTTGGCCAGTTCGGCGCCGCCGCCCGAAAGCCGACCTTCTCCGCGGATGGATAGGTTGCGCACGCTGGCGGTTCCGGCATGGTCCATCTTGCCGGCGTTGAGCAGGCTCGCGTAGGTCTCCATCTCCCAGCCCTCGAAGCGATTGCGGACGAGAGGGAGGTAGTCCTTGGGATTCTTCGAGCCCTTCAGGACGCCGCCTTTGGCGATTTCGAGCGTGAGGTCGCTCTTGAGCCGCAGGGCGCCGCTGAGGAAAGTCCCCTCCGGGATGAGGACGACGCCGCCGGGCGGGCAGGCGTCGATGGCCGCCTGGATCGCCTGCGTGTCGAGCGTCTTGCCGTCGCCGAGGGCGCCATGGGCGGTGACGTTCACGATGGTCTCCTTGGCCTTGGTACGCAGGCGCAGGGACGTCCAGATCGTCGGCGATCCGTCGGCCTTGACCTCAAATACGTAGCCATGCTCGGGCTTGAGGTCGCGTGCCGTCAGATGGCATCTGTCCGTTTCGGCGATCTTCACGCCATCCTGCGTGACCACATATTTCAGGCCTTTGACGGCCCACTCCGGCCTGTCCCAGACCAGCGTGGCCTCGTCGGAGCGGATGGAGCCATGGGCCGCGATGAGCTTCAGGGGCCGGGGCGCCTCGTCGGCGCCGAAAGCCGGGAGAAAGGCCGACAGGAGGGCGAAGAGGGCGGAGGCGATGCGCATGGACGCAACGTCCACACCCCGGCCTTCCTGCCAAGCGATAAACCGATCAGGCCCGCTTCAGCGAGGCCATGTCGATCACGAAGCGGTAGCGGACGTCCTGCCGGATCATGCGGTCCCACGCCTCGTTGATCTGCTGCATCGGGATGAGCTCGATGTCCGAGACGATCCCGTGCCGGGCGCAGAAATCGAGCATCTCCTGGGTCTCGGCGATGCCGCCGATGGCGGAGCCCGTGAAGTTGCGTCGGGGCATGATCACGTTGAAGGCGTGGACGGCCAGGGGTTTTTCCGGGACGCCGACCAGGCAGAGCGTGCCGTCGACCTTGAGCAGCCCCAGGTAGGCGTTGAGGTCGTGTTGGGCCGAGACGCAGTCGAGGATGAAGTCGAGCGAGCCGGCGTGCTTGGCCATCGCGGCGGCGTCGGTCGAGACCACGACCTCATGGGCGCCGAGGCGGAGGCCGTCGGCGACCTTGGCGGGGGAGGTCGTGAAGAGCACCACCTGGGCGCCGAAGGCGCGGGCGAATTTGACGCCCATGTGGCCGAGGCCGCCGAGACCGACGATGCCGACCTTCTGGCCGGGGCCGGCCTTCCAGCGTCGGAGCGGCGAATAGGTCGTGATGCCGGCGCAGAGCAGGGGGGCGGTGGCGGCGAGGTCGAGCCCTCCGGGCACGCGCAGGGTGAAGGCTTCGTCGACGACGATGCCCGAAGAGTAGCCGCCGTAGGTGTGGCCGCCGAGATGCTTGTCGGGGCTGTTGTAGGTGAACGTGGCGCCCGTGAGGCAGAACTGCTCCAGCCCTTGCTGGCAGCTCCGGCAGGTGCGGCAGGAGTCGACCATGCAGCCCGTGGCGCCGATGTCGCCCACCTTGAACTTGGTCACCTTGGCGCCGACCCGTGTCACGCGTCCGACGATCTCATGACCGGGGACGCAGGCGTAGTTCGTGCCGGGCCATTCGCCGCGGGCCGTATGCACGTCGGAATGGCAGACTCCGCAGAAGAGGATCTCCATCTCGACGTCGGTCGGGCCCGGGGCCCGGCGCGTGATCTCAAGCGGGGCGAGCTTCGAGGAGGGGGAGGCGGAGCCGTAGGCCTTGGCTTGGGTGGGCATGGAACGTAGCGAACCCGTTCGGATGTCCTTCGCAAGCCCGGGCCTCAGAGGGCCGTCAGCCGTACGTCGTCGAAGGACATGCCCTTGCCGTTCACGGTGAAATGAAAGCTCGTTTTGGTCGGGTGGGCCACGCCGGGAGAGCGAAGTTCGCCAGCGGGCTTTCCGTCCAGGAAGACCCGTAGCAGGTCGCCCTTCACTTCGATGCGCACGGAATGCCAACGTTCCTGCTCCAGCTTGACGGCCACGCTGGCGGAGCGGCCCTTGAGCAGTTCTGCGGACTTCTGTTTGCCCTCGGGTGTCCGGCGGAGCTCGTAGAGGTCGTTGCGCATCACGCCCTCCTTGTCGTCGCCCAGGGTGATGCGGCCCGGGGTGAAGGCCACGCGGAGGATGTGTCCGGCGTGCGAGCCCTTGTGGGCCTGATCGTCGAACACCGCGTTGAAGCCGGTCGACCCTTCCAGGCGGAAGCGGAACTCCGCGGCGACGTCGCGCATGGCCCGGTGCACCCTGCCGACCGCGCCGTGGTCGGCTCTGGCCTGATGCGCGTGCAGAACGCCGTCCTTGACCTCGAAGGCTGGGATGACCGATTTCCACTCGCCCAGGCCCTCGTGGGAGAAGTCGTCCTGGAAGAGCGGGGTGGGGGCGTTCAGGGCGGCGAGGAGCAGCAGCAGGTCCATGCATCGGATGCTGAGCGCCCGGTCGTCCGGAGCAAGGCGGGGTTGTCATCTCCCCGGTCCGGGCTTTCATCCCCGCATGCGTCTCCTCCTGTCCCTGCTGGCCGCCTCCGTCCTCGCGGCCGACGCGCCCGTGCCGGCCGGCTCGCTGATCGTCAGCACGCCCTTCGACCAGCCGCAGGGGCCTACGCGCAAGAAGCCCATCAACGGATGGAGTGCCGGCATCGGCGAATGGAGCGTGAAGGACGGGGCCCTCTTCGGCGACGAGCTCAAGGAGGACAACCACCACTCCTCCTGCACCTACCGCCTGGACGCCGGCGGCCTCGTCATCCAGGCGCAGTTCCGGCTGGGCGGCGCGCAGTCGATCGCGTTCGGATGCCGCGACACCGTCGCCCCGAACCTGCATCTCGCCCGCACGTTCGTGAGCAAGGATGCGGTCTGGATCACCCACATGAGCGGGATCGCAAAAACCACGAAGTCCACCAAGGTCGCCGAGCTGAAGATGCCGGTCGATCCGGCGAAGTGGCATGACATCCGCATCGAGATCGTGGGCGACCGTTACCGCGTGCGACTCGACGACAAGGAGCTCGAGGCGACGCACCCGCGCTTCAAGGACCGCAAGGGCCTCGTGGCGCTCATCACCAAGGGGCAGGGCGCCGCCTTCCGTCAGGTCACGCTCCGTCACGCCGGCGAGGCGCGTTGAACTTGGCCGACGGCCCGCCACCGCGGCTGCTCGAGGTAGCCGGACCGGAGTTGGGTCCCTGGATCCCGGCCCTCGGCGGACTCCGCATCCGGGTCTTCCGGGAGTACCCCTACCTCTATGAAGGCGACGAGGCCTACGAGCGCGGATACCTCTCGGTCTATCTGCGCAGCCCGCGTTCTCTGGCCGTGCTGGCGCTCGATGCCGACGGACGGCCGATCGGTGCGACGACCTGCCTGCCGCTGGAGGATGAACAGGAGGCCTTCCGCGCGCCCTTCGTCGCCGCGGGGCTGAACCCCGCCGCATTCCTCTATCTTGCCGAGAGCGTGGTGCTCCCGGAGCATCGTGGACGCGGCCTGGGACGGGAGTTCTTCGCCCGACGCGAAGCCCATGGGCGTCGGCTCGGGCTTTCGTCCGCGGCCTTCTGCTCGGTCGATCGTCCGTCCGACCATCCCGCGCGTCCGGCGGGGTGGAAGCCCCTAGACGCTTTCTGGTCCGGGCTCGGCTACGCGCGCCGTCCCGAGCTCAGGGCCGTTTTCCCTTGGAAGGAGTTGGGCGAGACGCAGGAATCTCCCAAGACCCTCACCTTCTGGACCCGCACATGGCACGACTGAAGATCGACCTCCGCACCTTCGACGTCGGGGCCCGCGTGCCCAACGCCGAGGCCTTCGTCGACCGCGTCGCCTCCCTGGTCGAGGAGTCATGGAAGTCCGGCGCGGACGTCGTGCTGCTGCCCGAGCTCCTCTGGCTCGGACTGGAGCAGTTCGTGAAGGGCAGGGGCGCCACCCGAGCGGTCGCCGGGCTCTTCTGGGCCGGACTCTGGCCGGGGCTATCCCGTCGTCTCTCCCGAAAGGACAAGGCCGTCGTCCTGGGCACCGTACCCTTCATCGACGCCCGCGGCCGTCTGCTCAACCGTGCTCCCATTCTGGCCGGCGGAAGCCGCCTGCATCAGGACAAGCTGCATCTCACCCCATGGGAAAAGGCCTTCACGCCGGGCGAGGGCGTTCGGATCTGGAAGTTCAAGGGCGCGCGCCTGTGCGTCGTGACTTGCCTAGACATCGAGGTGCCCGAGGTCGCCGGAGCCCTGCGCGGAAAGGACGTCGACGTCATCCTCGTGCCCAGCGCCACCGAGACCGTCCTCGGCGTCGAGCGCGTCGGACGGTGCGCCGACGCACGCGCCGTCGAGCTCTGCTGCCAGGTCGGCGTGAGCCACCTCGTCGGCCGCGCCCGTGCGGAGCTCGTCGACGACAACGTCGGCCGCGCCGCCTTCTTCTCGCCCTCGCAGTTGGCTTTCGCGGGCGCCTTCCGGCAACTGTCCACCCCGCCCGCCCGGCGCGGCGACCACGTGCTGTCCGTGCACGCCGACCTCGCCGCCCTGCGCCGCGCCCGCGCCGCGCGGGCCGAGACCAATCCCGCCCGCCTCCGCGCCGGCCGCGTACGCGTCCTTTCCTGAACCATGAAGCTCATCCACGACTACTATGCGGCCTTTAACTCGGGCGACCGCGAGGCGCTGCTCGCGCTGCTTCACGCGGAGGTCGTGCATGAGGTCAATGAGGGCGCCGTCGAGCGGGGCGTCGATGCCTTCCGCGCCTTCCTCGGGCGCATGGACCGCTGCTACCGTGAGCAGGTGAAGGACCTCGTCGTCTTCAACGGTCCTGATTCGTCCCGCGCCGCGGCCGAGTTCTTCATCGAGGGCGAGTATCTCGTCACCGACGAAGGCCTCCCGCCCGCGAACGGGCAGAAGTACCGCCTGCGCGTCGGCGCGTTCTTCGAGATCCGGGACGGCCGGGTCGCCCGCGTGACGAACTACTACAATCTCGCCGACTGGATGCGCATGGTCGGGGCCTGAGCCGGCACCGCCTGCCCGTAACTTTAGGTCCTCCGCGGGGTTTTCAGGGCGACCCCATGCTTACGCGTATCTCACTTTACACGTTGGTCGGCCTGCTCCTTTGCCGGCTTGACGCGGCGCCGGGGGCGATGGAGGGCGTCGAGCGGAGGTCCGTCGTCATCTTCGCCGACGGAGTGAGGATGGCGGGCGATCTTTACACGCCCTCCGACCTTAAGCCCGGCTCCCGGCTCTCGTGCTCTGCAACGGTACGGGCGGCGTGAAGACCCGGGTCGGCGCCCGCACCGCCCCCGCCTTCGTCCGTGCCGGATGCATCGTCCTCTCCTTCGACTACCGCGACTACGGCGTCTACGGAGAGAAGTTTGCCGAAGTGACCGACATCGAGGTCCGGTGGCTGCAGGCGACCCTGGCCTCTGCGGTCCGTTGAGCGGCTCGGCTGGCATCCTGATGGCGGGACTGATGCCAGACCTCCGGCCCGCGACCGCCCCGGCAAAGGACGTTTGCCAGAAGGGGTCGCCCTACTTAGACATCGGGGACGCCCGTCGTCCCCCGGGACGCCCCGCATGAACCCCGTCCTTGCCGCCCTGTTGGTGCTGCTGCTCGCCGTCGTCGCCGAGGCCATCCACGCGCGCCGGGTGCGGGCCGTCGCCCGACTGGCCTTCGGCCCCGACGGAAGGCCGCGCGCGTGGGCGGGGGCAGCCCCTTTGCTGCGCTGCGCCGGCCTGACGGCGTTTGCCTGGGGGCTCGCCGTCACGTGGCAGCTCCATCAGGCCGCGCAGGAGGGCAGGGCCCCGGGGCCGAAGGATCCGCCGCGCCTCGTTTTCGTCGCGGACCTCTCGCCCAGCATGTACCTCAAGGACGCCGGCCCCGAGGGTAAGGTCACCCGCCAGGAGCGCATGCGCGAGGTCGTGGAGACGGTGCTGATGCGCGTCGGCGGCGACATCCGCTACGGCGTCATCGGCTTCTACACCCAGGCCCACTCCGTGGTCATGGACGCGCGCGATCCGGAGCTCGTCCGTAACGTCTTCGACGGGCTTCCCCTGCAGTACGTCATGAAGCCCGGTTCCACCGATCTTGGCGCCGCGGTCAACGCGGCCGTCCGGCTCGTCGAAGGTCTGCCCGAGGGGACCGTCCGTCTCCTGGTCTTCACCGACGGCGACACCGTCCCCCTCCAGCCGGTGCTCCCGCGCCCGCGGTCGATCAAGGACGTGCTCGTGCTCGGCCTGGGCGACCCGCGCAAGGGCACGTTCATCGCCGGCCACCAGTCTCGGCAGGACGCGGAGGTGCTCGCCTCCCTCGCCCGCGCGCTGCGCGGCGCCTACCACGACGTCAACGAGAAGCATCTTCCGACCGACGCGCTGGGCGACCTCGTCGTCCGCACGGCCCCGCGGGGGGCGGGGCTCGACCTCGCGGGCCTCGCGCTGCTGGCGATGACTTCGGGGGCGGCGACGCTGTCCTTCCTGCCGGTGGCCCTCCAGTACTTCGGCGCCGCGTGGAAGGTAATCCCGGCGTCGGCGGGGAAGGGGGGTGCCCCGTGAGGAAGTTCCTCACCCTGCTGTGGCTGCTCTTCCCCGTCGCCGTGGTCTACTACCATTTCAACGAGGGACAGGCGCAGCTGGCGCGAGAGAAGGCGAGGGCGCGCCTCGTGCTCATCCGCGGGATGGAACGCACCCCTGCGCCGGACTGGCCTGCGGTGGTGGAGGAATACGACCTGCTCATGGCCGAGCTGCCTCCGTCCGAGCGGCCTTCGGTGCGCCATCAGGTCCGGCTCGCCAAGGCCAAGGCGCGGATCGAGATGCTCGACGTGTCCGGCGCGATCGACGACCTCGTCCAGCTCCTCCGGGAGTCCGTCGCCGTCGACGGCGAGGACGGGCCGACCACGCGCGCGATCCGCGAGACGCTGGGCAAGGGGTATTTCTACGCGACGGCGTTGCTCAAGGCCAACGGGGCCACCGAGGAGGAATGGCGGCCTTACGCCGAACGCACCCGGCAGGTGTTCCGTTATCTTGCCGAGCACCAGGATCCGTCCGCCTTGGCCGACTATGAGCGCCGCGTCGAGGCGGAGTTCAGCCGATCCATCCGCCAGAACCAGCTATGAGCCCACGACTCCCCCGTCTCCTCCTGCTCGCCGTCCCGCTGGCGTCCCTCTTCGCGCAGGAGCCCGCCGCGCCTTCCGCGGTCGAGGGCGTCCGTGGCGTCCGTCAGGAGGGCGCCGGCGACGTGAGGCCGGTCGATCCTTCGGCGAAGGGCGTCATGCCCGCTTCCGCCCGCGGCGTGGAAAAAGTCGAGGGCGTGAAGACGAAGGGCGGAGCCGAGCCGGTGTCCACGCCGCCTCCTCCGGCGCCCGCCTCCAAGGGCGTCACCAAGGCTCCTCCTCCGCCGCCGCCGAAGGGCGTCGCCGGCGTCGAGGGCGTGAAGCCGCCGGAGGCCGTGAAGGGCGCGGGCGCCAAGGCGCCGCCTCCTCCCGCGACCAAGGGGCTGGAGGATGTCGAGGGCGTCCGACCCACCGCCGGAATCATGCAACCCGGCGCCAAGGGCGCGCCGCCGCCGAAGGGCGTCGCTGGTGTCGAGGGCGTGAAGCCGCCGGAAGCCGTGAAGGGCGCGGGGGCCAAGGCGCCGCCGCCGCCTGCGGCCAAGGGTCAGGCCGGGGTCGCCGGCGTGAAGACTCCGCAGGGAGGCGTGAGGCCCGTCCCGGGCGTGACCGGCATCGACGTGGGCAAGCAGCGTAATCTCGAGGCGGCCCTGAAGGCCGACGCAAGCAGGCCGGAGCAGAAGAACGCGAAGGCCGCCGCCGCGCTCATCGCCCGTCCGCAGCCCAAGGGCAAGGCCGAGAAGCAGGACGACCGCAAGCTCTTCGAGGAGGCCAGGAAGATCCCCGACAACGGCTCCTGAACCATTTCCCCGTCATCACTTCCATGCGATTCCTCCGCCCGTCCCTGTGCGCCCTGCTTTTCGCCGCCGCCCTCTCGGCGCAGCAGCCCCCGTCCGAGCCCGCGCCGCTCGACGCCAAGACGCTGCAGCAGTATGAGCGCCTGCTGCGTCATCGTTTCACCCGGGATCTCGCCGAGGTCTTCGCCGCCATGGAGAAGTCGGCCCGGCCCGACGCCCGCGCTTCGGCCGACGCCCGCTTCCTCTCCGCCTTCCGGCTGGGCGACTGGGCGGAGGTCCGCGCCCAGCTGTCTGTGCTGCCGCCTCAGCTCGCCCGCGAGATCTTCGACAAGATCCTTTCCGACCTCGCCGAGCGCCCCAAGGGCGGCCTGCGCTTCGACGACATCTTCGCACTCGCGGACGCCGCCCCCGGCGCCCTCAGCGATGTCGAGCTGCGCAAGATCGGCCAGATCCTCGGTCAGGTCGTCCCGCCCAACGAGAGCTTCTGGATTGCCGAGCGTCTCTCCCGCGGCACCGAGCGGCTCGGCGGCAAGGATCCCGGGCGCCGTCTCGACGCGGGCCGCGTGTTGCTCGCCGGAGGGTTCCGCGACCTCGCCAGGCAGTACCTGCCCGAAGGGGCCGACCTCGACAAGATCGCCGACGAGGGCCTGAGGCAGGAGATCGCCGCCTTCCTGGCCGCCGAGCAAGCCACCGAAATCGCGCAGCGCGACCAGATCTCCCGAATCTGGAACGACAACGTTGCGATCCTCCGCGCCGAGAGGCGCGCCAACGACTGGGAGAAGAGCAAGGCCGCGGGGGAGATGATCCGCGTCCTCACCCACGTCTCGCCCGCCGTGCTCAGCTCCACCTTCTCCGAGCTCATCGCCTCCCAGCCCGAGTCCGCCCTGCGCGTCGTGTCCGGGCTCTCCCGCAAGATCCAGAGCGAGTCGAACGCGGCCGCCGCCCTGCGCCTCGACAACCTCCGCGCCCAGTCGATGCTCGCCAGCCTCATCGCCGAGCACGCCGACGCGGCGGCCGAGCCCTGGGGTCAGGTGCTCGTGCTGATGGCGGAGTCCTGGATGACCGAGGTGGAGTCCTCCTTCGGCCGACAGTCCGGCGGCCCCCGGCGCGGCGCCTCGCGCGGCGGCTCCGCCGATGTCGACCCGGAGGAGATCCTCCAGCTCGCCCCCGCCGGGAAATGGCTCCAGGCACTGCCGGCCGGCCTGCGGGACAGGTTCGACGCCAGTCTCTCCCGGGCGATCATCCTCAGCGCGAACTTCGAGCTCGCCGCCGACCGCATCGTCGAGCTGGCCGGACGTCATCCCGCCGCCGGCGTGGCCCTGGCCGAGGACTTCCTGGTCGCCTGGGGCCAGGCCCATAACCCGCAGCTGCCCCAGGAGCTCCGGACTCGCTACGGCCTGCCCGAGGACGCCCGCATCCCGGTCACGCCCGTGATGATGGAGCGCAACATCGGGTCCCTCGCGAGGATGATGGAGCTGTTCCGCAAGGCCGGTGTCACGCCGCGCGACCAGTCGAAGGTCGTGGGCGCCTTCGATCTGGCTTACAGCAGCGCGGAGGCTTACCGCCGCTCCCACATCGAGCTCGTGTTCGGTCCCGTCGCCGGGATGGACGAGACGCTCTTCTTCCAGCTGGCTGGCCGCATGCACGTCAACCTTGCCGACCGCTGGCGACGGACCGACGTCCAACGCGGGGCGCTCTCGAGGCGCAATGAGGCCCAGACCTACGCGATGGCCGCGGAGGGCTACGGGTCATTGCTGAAGCTCGTCGACGAATGGCGCGCAGGCCGGCCGGACGAGTATCGCGCCTCGCTCCTCGGGGCGGTCGTGCTCAACGACTGGGCCGACTTCGAGACCTTCCAGGAGCTGGCGCCCATCGAGCCCGCCCGCCGCCTCCTCACCGCCAAGGAGAAGGCTCTCCAGTCGCAGGAGTACTTCCAGCGCGCAGCCGAGGCCTACGGCCGACTGGCGGTGCGCCTGCCCTCGAACGAGCTGACGATCGACCCCTACCTCGGCTGGTTCAACGCGGTGCTCGGCATCGGCGGGAACGGCCAGGTCAACCTCGGCAAGCCGATGAACCGCGCCGCCCTCGACCGCATCCGCGCCGGCATCCTCGCCCTTCCCGGGAGGCTCGCCTCCGTCCACATGGGCCAGCTGGCGAAGACCCTCAATGCACGTCTCAACGACACCGCGAGCCCGATGCACGAGGACCTGAAGTACCGTTACCTCGCCAGCACGCTGGTGGTGACGAAGGACGACCCGTTCTCGCTCGGGCTGAAGAAGCGCGCGGACTACCTCGACGAGCTGCTCGGCGAGGTCCGCCTCGAGACACGGGTCGACGGACCCGGGGTCGTCGGGCCGGGTCAGGAGTTCGGCATCCTCGTCAGCGTCGTGCACACCGAGGCGATGGGACGGGTCGCCCGCTTCGGCCAGTATCTCTCCAACGACCCGGCCGCCTTGGCGGCGCGTGCGAAACGCCGCGGGTCGCAGGTGATCAAGGGCCCGGAGCCGCAGGGCCCGCGCGACGAGTTCGAGCAGAAGCTGAACGAGGCCCTCTCGCCCTTCTTCGAGATCCGCTCCGCGACCTTCGCCGCCCCGGACGTGAAGCCCCGCGCCTCCGCCCGGGCCGGGTGGGAGGAGACGCCCCTTGCCTACCTGCTCGTGAAGGCCAGGGATTCGAGCGTCGACAAGATCCCGCCCGTGCAGATGGACCTGCGGTTCATCGACCTCAGCGGCCCGGTCACCGTCCCCGCCGTCTCCGCTGAGACGCTGATCAAGGTCGCCGCCGGCAAGGCGGCCCCTCGTCCTGCCTCCAAGGTCGAGGTCGTCCAGACCTTCGACACCCGGCAGTACGGGATCAACGGCTCGCTCAGCCTGGAGGTCGCCGCGACGGCCTCCGGTCTCGTGCCCGAGCTGGACGACTTGCTCGACCTCGGGCTGCTGGCGCGCCTCGCCAAGGTACGCCAGGTGACGGTGATCGACCCGCTGATGGTCAAGGAGCTGAACACGTGGGGCGACAGCGTCGCGCCCCGCAGCGAGCGTCGGTGGTCCGTCACGCTGGACGGGGATGCCATCCGCGCCTCCGACCGTCCGGTGGAGCTGCCTTTCCCCGCGCCCAGGTCGGCCGACGTGACGGCCGTCTGGCGTACCTATCAGGACATCGACCCGGTGGTCCTGCAGAAGCCCTCCATCGTGCTCGACCGCGTGAAGGCGACGCCCGGCCAGGGCCGGGTGGCGGAGACCGTGGATGACTCCGGCCTCCTGCTTTACGCGCCTGGCGGCGCACTGCTGGCGGTCCTGGCCTGGCTGGGGCTCAGGAGACGTACCGCCGCCCCCCGCGCCCCGCGGGCTCGCGACGTCTTCGGCATGCCTGCGGCTCTCGACGGCTTCTCCGTTGTGGCGCTCCTGCGCCGGCTCGACGCGAGTCCGCTCGTGAAGCTCGACCCCCGCCAGCGGGAGGAGCTTCGTGAGGACGTGGGTCGCGTGGAGTCCGGGTGCTTCGGCGGCCAGACCACGCTCTCGGAGGCCGACCTTCGTTCCCTGGCCGAGAAATGGCTCCGCCAGCTCCGCTGAACCCCCGCATTCCTCATTCAATGAACACCCACACCGATTCCGCGGCCGTCCGGGCCGCCCACCAGTTCGTCGCCGATGTGCGCACCCGCGTCGGCAAGGTCGTCGTCGGCCAGGACGTCGTCGTCGAGCGCGTCATGGTCGCGCTCCTGACGGGCGGCCACCTGCTCCTCCAGGGCATGCCGGGTCTGGCCAAGACGCTGCTGGTGAACACGCTCGCGAAGGCCATCCACCTGGACTTCCGGCGCATCCAGTTCACGGTCGACATGCTCCCCTCCGACATCGTCGGCTCGGAGGTCGTCGACCAGAAGTCGGGCGATTTCCGCATCCACCGCGGCCCGGTCTTCACCAACCTGCTCCTCGCCGACGAGATCAACCGCGCGTCCCCCAAGGTGCAGGGCGCCATGCTGGAGGCGATGCAGGAGCGGAAGGTCACCCTCGGCGGCCAGACCATGCGCCTGCCCACCCCGTTCCTCGTCATCGCGACGCAGAACCCCGTCGAGCAGTCCGGCACCTTCGAGCTGCCCGAGGCCCAGCTCGACCGCTTCATGCTGCTCCACCGGCTCGGCTACCCGGACCGCGACGAGGAGCAGGACATCCTGCAGCGGCAGCTGGGCATGGGCCTTCGCAAGGAGGACGGCGGCGCGGTGCCTCGGACGGCCTTCGACATGATCGAGGACAGCCCCGTCGGCTCCCCCGCCGACCTTGTCGCGGCGATGGAGGCCGTGCAGGGCGTCCATGTGAGCGAGGTCTTCCTGCGCCACGCGGTGGAACTCGTCCGCCGCACGCGCGAGTCCAAGGACCTCGACTTCGGCTGCAGCCCGCGCGCCGGCCTGGCGCTGGTCAACGCCGCCCGCGCCCGGGCGGTCATCCGGGGGCGCGACTACGTCACCCCCGAGGACATCTTCGACTTGGCGGAGGACGTCGTGCTGCACCGCATCCGCGTGAGCTACGAGGCCGCGGCGTCCGGACAGACCGGCGCCAAGGTGCTCGAATCCATCCTCGCCGGGCTGGGCTGAGCGCATGCGCGCCACACGGACACTTCCTCACGACCCGGTCGACAGCCGGCAGTTCGAGGTCGCCGTGCGGCGCCTCGCGGACAGCCTGGACTTCGGCCAGCGTGACTCCGTGTTCCACGGCGCCGGGATGGAGTTCGTGCAGTCGCGCCCCTATGTCGCGGGCGACTCCGTGAAGTTCATCGACTGGAAGGTGTCGGCCCGTCTCGGCCGGCTTTACGTCAAGGAGTTCAAGGAGACCAGGCAGATCCCGCTCTACCTGCTGCTGGACTCCTCGGCCTCGATGTGCGTGACCTCGCGGCCTTTGAGCAAGTACGCGTGGGCGGTGCGCGTGGCCGCCGGCATCGGGCTCGCGGCCCAGTCGTCGGTCACCCCCGTCGGGCTGCTGGGCTGCGGCTCCCGCGAGCTGCACGTGCGCCCGACCCTGTCCCGCAACGTCGTGATGGAGTGGTCGCACCAGCTGCGCAGGCACGACTTCACCGAGGCGACCTCCCTGGCGGCCCGCGTCCGCGGGCTGGCCCCGTCCCTGGGCCGGCGCACCACAGTCGTCGTCCTGAGCGACCTCCATGACCCCGGCGCCATCCCGGCGCTGCAGGTCCTAGCCCAGCGGCATGACTGCATCGTTTTGCACTTCGAGGATCCCGCCGAGCGGGGTTTGCCCGGCGCGGGCATCATCCGCGGGGTCGAGTCGGAGTCCGGTCGGGCCTTCGTCGGCCTCGGCGGGCGTCGCCACGTGGACGCTTCCGGTTGGAAGGCCGAACTCAGCCGCTTCGGGATCGATTACCTGCATCTGCCGACGGACGGCCCGATCCTGGGCCGCCTCACCCATTTCCTGCGTAATCGCGGGTTCGTCGGCCGGACCGCGCGATGAGTTCCGGCATGTCACTCGTCTCCGGCCTCCGCCGCTCCGGTCCGTGGATCGCCCTCGTCGTCGCTCTACCGGCCCTCCTTTGGTGGATTCTGCGGACGGACGACGTCCTCAAGGTGCCGCTCGGCGTGGAGCAGGCCGCCATCATCACCTACGGCGGACCCAGGCTGGCCGTGAAGCCATTCCGGCAGGGCGTCGCGATCAATCTCCGCATCGCCCAGGTGTCGGAGACGCCGGGAGCCAGAGTCTACGACGTCCGGTACCTCGTGAACCGTGAAGGCGAGCATGACCTCGTCGGCTACCTTGCGCCCGAGGACGGCTCGGCGCTCGCCGGCCTGCCGCCGTTCAGGGTCGTCGGGGATCCCGAGCTCTCGAAGGAGCTGGAGGTGCGCGTCAAGGAGACCGAGGAGATCGGCATCGAGGTGGGGGGCCACTACGTCGCCAAGCTCGTCGCAGCCGGCGTCCTCTGGATCGTCTGGCTGTTCCTGCTTCTGTTCTGGGGCCGCCGGCGACGTCCGCCGCCCGTCCCCGTGCGTCCGCCGCCCACCCCGGCCGAGCAGCTGCTCGCCTTGCTTTCGGCGCTGGAGTCCGGCGCCCTTGATTCCGCCCAGAAGGCCCGCCTCGAAATGCTTCTCCTCCGCGCTTGGCGCGCAGGCCTCGTGCCCGAAGGGGCGCCGATGGCCGAGGCGCTCTCCGCCGTCGCCCGCGACGGCCGGCTGGGCGGTCCGCTCATCACGCTGCAGCGCTGGACGCACCGGCCGTCCTCCGGCGTGCCTGATGCGGAGATCGCCGACATCATCCGGGCCGGGGCGGCCGCGACGGAGGTCCGCGGGCCATGACTTTCCTGCATCCGAAGCTTCTCGCCCTGCTGGCCGTGCCGGTCGTGCTCGTCTTCTGGGAGTGGGTCCGGTCCGGCCGCCCGATCGCCATGCCCTACGACGGGGGCCGGAGTGGGAGCGGCCTGCCGCTCCGCTGGCTGGTGAAGACCGCGAACTGCCTGCCCGCTGGCCTGCTCGCCGTGGCCATCCTGCTCCTCGCGCACCCCGTCTCCTTCCGTCCCCCCGAGGTCGAGCGGCAGCTCACCAACATCCAGGTCGTACTGGATACTTCGGGAAGCATGCGGGAGCCCCACGGCGATCAGGCCCGGGGCCGGAGGAGCCGTTTCGACTCCGCCATGGAGTCGCTGGGCCGCTTCCTGCGTCACCGTGAAGGGGATGCGTTCGGCCTCACCATCTTCTCGCGCAACTTCATCCACTGGGTACCCCTTACGCTGGATACGGAGACGATCATGCTCTCCCGTCCCTTCATCGCGCCCAACGTCCTTCCGGACGAGCTTTGGGGCGGTACGTTCATCGGCAACGCCCTGACCGGGGCCGCCGCCCATCTGGCCGAGAGGCCGACCGGCGACCGCATGATCATCCTCATCACGGACGGCGAGAGCCCCGACATCAAGTCGCCCAAGGATGTGCCGATCATCGCCGACCTCAGGGAGAAGGGGGTCGTCGTCTTCGCCGTGTTCATGACGGACACGCCCGTCGACCCCGCGCTCATCGGCATCGCCCGGTCGAGCGGGGGCGAGGCCTTCAATGCGGTGACCCCCGAGGCGCTGGCCTCCGTTTTCGGGCGCATCGACGAGATGAAGAAGGTGGCCGTGATCGAGAAGCGCCCCCGCACGGTCGATCATTTCGGGCCGTTCCTCCTTGCGGGGCTTGGCCTGCTGGCGGCCGCGGTGCTGGCGTTCTTCGGCATCCGCTTCACCCCCTGGTGACGCGCCTGCTCGGGGCCGGGTTCAGCGCCGGACGATCTCGCTGGTCCCGTCGGCCCGGCCTGTCACGTCGTAGGTCGCCCCGCCGTGCAGCACCCCGCGTACCGTGAGCGAGGGCCAGCCCGTGGGCAGGCGCGGTTCCGATCGCAGCCCTTCCGGTCGGGCCTTCAGGCCGAGGAACCCGTGCACCAATATCGTCGGCAAGAGCGCGCTCTCGAAGAACTCCTGGTCCAGCCCGAGACCTCCCGCCGTGCCGCCGCCCTGCAGCTTCCCGCGGCCGGCCTTGGCGTAGTAGGCGCGGTAGCCGCCTTCGGCCTGCGTCTCGCGGAACCAGGCGTTGATTTCCTTCAACCGTCGCCAGGCATCGTCGGGTCCGTTGGTCCGCAGGCGGGCCATCAGGTCGAAGTAGGAGAAACCGAGCACCCCGCCGCCGTCCTGGACCTGTCCGCCCCAGGGCACCGACTGCGGACGCCCCCAGGCCCAGACGTAGTCCTCGACATTGCGGCGCGTGGTCATGCGCGGCCCGAAGCGCCAGCGGAAGATGTCGGCGCCTTGCGAGGTGTCGCCCTGGACGACGCGACGTCCGTCGATCCAGTCCATGATCGAGCGTGACTGGGCGGCCGTCGTGAAGCCAAGTGCGACCGCCTCCTCGTTGAGGAACACGAACCCGTGGTCATGGGCCTGGCCCGTGAGGTCGCGCCAGCCGATGAGCCGGGCGTTGGTCGCGTCCCAGAAGAATTCACCGGCCCGGGCGCGCACCTCGTCCGCGAGCCTCGTCAGGTCCTCCGCGCCCAGTCCTGGTGCGGGTGCGGGGAGCGCGGCGTCCTTGTGTGAGGCGACCCAGGCCTCGATCTCGGCCATGCGGCGGACCGCATGCCACTGGTAGACCGTCGCCAGCGCGTCGTCTCCGCCGAAGGGCAGCAGGTCCCAGTAGTTGTTCCCGACCCCGAGCCCGATGCGGGCGCGCGTGGCGCCGTCCGGGCCTCGCTCGAGCCCGCTGCGGCCGTCGTGGCCCACCCAGGGTACGCGCACGCGCCCGAGCTCGCGCACCTGGAACTCCCGGAGCGACCACTCCAGCGCGCGCCGCATGCGGGCGAGGTTGCTCCGGAGGAACTCGACGTCGCCCGTCCAGGCGAAGGTGTCCGCGCAGCCCTCCAGGAAGTTGGCGTTGGTGATCGGATGGCGCGTGTCGACCGCCGTGATGACCGACTTGATGCGAAGTTCGGCGCCCTTCGTCGCGGGGAAGCGTAGCCGCAGCCCCGCGAGCAGTCCGCCGTAGCCCTTCTGGCGGTAGAGCGGCACGTGGGCGAAGCCCGTCCTCGTCACGTCCGCGCGGGGAGGGAAGGGCGCCGCCCGTGACTCGTCCCAGCCCTTCTCGCCGTCGTACCGCCAGGATACCGTGGGCGTGCCGGCGGCAGTCAGGCCGAGCGCGGACCATTCCACCCGGGCGAAGGGCGCGACCACCGTGCCGCAGCGGAAGGACGGCGTGGCGACCGTGACGACCTCGTCCGTGGCGCGCAGGCGCAGGCCGTGCTCGGGGTCGATGCCGAGCGTCTCCGCGCCGATGATCTCGAAGCCGGCGGTGTCGGCGAGCGGCCTGAGCTCGAAGGCCTGCACCGCCCACGACTCGTGGAGCGTCGAGAAGTGGAAGCCCTTGCCCGTGCTCTGCTGCCAGGCGGGGAAGGGCCATCCGTCGCCGTGGGCCATGCCGCGGTGCTGCTGCATCGACACGTAGCCCTCGTGGTCGATGCGTTTGCGCTGCAGCGAAGCCCGGTAGCCGCGGGCCGAGGCCTCGTCCTGCCAGAGCATGGCCAGGGGCATCCACCGGTCCCAGAGCGTGCAGTCGGCGTAGCCCGGCGACCGCTTCGCATGGAGCGTGTTCATCGCCTCCAGCGTACGCATCTCCGTCTCCTGACCGGACGCCTCGAAGACAGGGGCGGCCGGGCAGAGGGCGCTCCAGGCCAGCAGGCAGGCGATCAGGCGCGGTCGCACGCCCGCTTGTCCGCGGAAGGCTGCCGATTGGCAAGCCCCTACTCCCCCTTGCTCAGAGCTTGGACCAGCCTTGCCAGACGAAGACCAGCCCGAGCAGGACCAGCAGGGCGGAGGAGACGTAGGGCGCGCGCTGCGCGTACCGGCTGAGCCGGCTGGAGCGCTCCGAGAGCTTCCGCATCCCCCAGGCGGCGAGCACGCCCACCGTGATCATCGTCAGGGCGAGGCCGGCGCTGAACGAGGCGACCATCGCGAAGCCCAGCGTGAACTGCTTCAGCTGGAGGCAGATCAGCAGGATGGAGACCGCGGCGGGGCAGGGCATGAGCCCGCCGGTGATCCCGAAGAGCACGATCTGGCCCGTCGTCACGTCGCGGCCCGCGAATCGCCGGCGGATGTCCTCGGCGTGGGCCCGCGCGTGGGCGTCCTCGAATTCCGCGTCGTCGTGCCCGTGGTCATGCGCGTGTCCGTGTCCGTGATGATGGTGTCGCGCCTCCTCGCCGCGCAGCCGCATGACCGTCCAGACCGCCATGCCGACCACGATCATCCCGCTCACCAACAGGAAGTAGGGCTCGGTCGTCTCGAAGTTCCAGCGGTCCCCGTAGGAGAGCGCCAGCGCGGCCAGAACCCAGATGACGAGGGAGTGCGAGACGGCGGCGCAGAGGCCGAGCAGGGCGGCCTGCGTCACCGTGCCGCGGACCGCGATGATGAAGGCCGCCATCATCGTCTTGGAGTGCCCCGGCTCCAGCCCGTGGAGGGCGCCCAGCAGGATTGCCACGGGAACGTAGAGCCACGCGTCCCCGGCCCCTCTCTGGATCAGTTCGCTGAAGTCCATGACCGTAGGATGGACGTCCGGGCCCTTCCCGTCCAACCCCATCCGCCCGGCTTCGGTAGTTGCTTGCGCCGTCGCGGGCATGACTACGATGCGGTGCATGAGCCTGTTCCGTCCCGCCCCGCTGTGCCTCGCCGATTTCCGCCGGCTGCTCTCCGCGCGTCCGCAGGACGGCCTCCGGTTCCGCCTGCCCGACGGCTCGACCGCCCCCCTCCACGCCCACCTCACCGAGGTGGCTCGCGTCGAGAAGCGCTTCGTCGACTGCGGCGGCACCGTGCGCACGCGGGTCTCCGCCCGCGTCCAGCTGTGGACCGCGGATGACACCGACCACCGCGTCGACTGCGGCAAGTGCCTGTCCATCCTCGACCGCGGGGCCTCGCTCATCGGGTCCGACGCGCTTCCCTTCGAGGTCGAACTCGACCTCCCTTACCTGAGCCTCTTCGAGGCCGCGGGCTCCGTCCGGGAGGACGGGGCGCTGGTCGTCATCCTTTCGCCGGTGAAGGCGGACTGCCTCGCCCCCGATGTCTGCCTCCCCGCCGCCTGCCGTCCCGGCTCGGGCTGCTGTTGAGACCACTCCATGTCCAAGCCGCTCGTCCTCGTCCTCTGCACCGGCAACTCCTGCCGTAGCCACCTCGCGGAGGCGATCCTGCGTCGTGCGGCCGGCGACCTCGTCGAGGTCGCCAGCGCCGGTTCGAAGCCGGCGGGATACGTCCATCCCGAGGCGCTCGCCGTGCTCAAGGAGATCGGCATCGACGCCTCCGGTCACCACTCCAAGCACCTTTCCGAGTTCCTCGGCCGCCAGGTGCACACCGTCATCACCGTCTGCGGCAACGCCGACCAGGTCTGTCCGGCCTTCCCGGGACAGGTCGTGCGGCACCACTGGGGTTTCAGCGATCCCGCGCATGCGACCGGCACGCCGGATGAGATCAGGGCGGAGTTCCGCCGCGTGCGCGACCAGATCAGGCTGGTCTTCGAGGCCTACGCCGCCGGCCTGCGTCACCGGGCGTGACACGATGCCGTTTGCCAATCACCGTGGTGCCCGCTAACTCGCACCCATGGACATCCCCGGCTTCTGGACCGCCCTCGGGCTGACGCTCCTCGCGGGTCTCTCCACCGGCATCGGGAGCATGCTGGCCTTCGGCGCCCGCCGCGACAGCTACCGCTTCCTCTCCGTGTCCACCGGGTTCTCCGCCGGCGTGATGCTCTACGTGTCCTTCGTCGAGATCCTGCCCAAGGGCGGAAAGGCCCTGTCCGACGCCTTCGGCGCCGGCGCCGGCCCTTGGCATCAGTCCGCCTGGTTCTTCGGGGGCATCCTCTTCATCGGCCTGATCGACTTCCTGCTGCCGCACGGGGACGACCCGCATGAGCAGCATCCGCCCGCGGAGGCCGCGCCGCTGCACGGGCAGACGTTGCCGCATGCGCCGCACCCCTTCCGGCTACACCGTATGGCGCTGTTCACCGCGCTCGCGATCGCTTTGCACAACTTCCCCGAGGGCCTCGCCACCTTCCTCGCCGCGCTCGACGACCCGCACGTCGGCGTCGCCATCGCGACGGCGATCGCCCTGCACAACATCCCCGAAGGGATGAGCATCTCCGTGCCCCTTTACTACGCGACCGGCAGCCGGGCCACCGCCTTCCTCTGGTCCTTCCTCAGCGGCCTGGCGGAGCCCGTCGGGGCGCTCGTCGGCTTCTTCGGCCTGCGCGCGCTCTTCGGCTCGGACGCTCCGGGCCTGCCGCCTGCGGTCATGGGCGCCTCCTTCGCCGCCGTCGCCGGCATCATGGTCTTCATCAGCATCGACCAGCTGCTGCCCACCAGCCGCGCCTACGGCAAAGGGCATGACAGCATCCTCGGCCTGCTTGCGGGGATGGTGGTGATGGCGCTGAGCCTCCTGCTGTTCAAGGCGGCCTGAGAGCAGCGTCCTCCGCAAACAAGAAGGCCCGGCGGGTGCCGGGCCTTCGTGAAGCTCGCTCCGGCGATTAGGCCTTGGAGATCGAGGAGGCCTTGCCGTGCTCGGACTCGACCTTGACGGCCTTGCCGACGAGCTCCTTCACGCCGTCAGCGCCCTTGGTCTTGGCGGTCAGGGTGATCTTGGTCTCCTTGCCCTTCTTGTCGGCGACGACGACGACTTTCTTTTCGTCGTCGAAGGACTTCAGGGTGCCCTCGTTGGTGACGACCTTGCCGCATCCGGCCTGGGCGGCGGCGGCGAGAGCGAGGACGGAGAGGATGGATAGGATGTTCTTCATGGGGGTTGGTTGGGGGCTACATTTCTGGCACCGGGGTCTTTGCTTTGCAAATCACAATCTTAGTTGATGGGCATAAGGGGAACTTCATGCTCCCGCCCATGATTCGGCCAGCCGCCGCCTGGAAAAACGCCGTTTTGGCCGCCGTTTTGTGTCTGGGCGGTACCCTGGCCGCGCATCCCATACCTGACATCCCTGTCCGCGGGAGCTTCCTTTCGGGGGGGGACGCCGAAATCACGGTGGAAGTGGACCCTCGCTGCTTCGAGCCCATTCCTGAAAACGCGCCTTACCTGACCGCGCGCGGCCTTGCGTCGGCCTCCCCCGCCCGTCGCGAGGAGCTCTTGCGACTCGCGGCGGAGTTTGCGCTCCGCAACATCGAATACCGTCTCGAGCCCGTCGGCCGCGTGAGCCCCGAGTTCAAGTTCGCCTTCACCGCGCCCGACGGACTCGCCGTCCGTCCGGACGAGGAGATTGTGGTGCTCACCGGCACCTGGCGGACGAAGGTCACGGCCGGCATCTCCGGCTGGCAGGTGCGTTCCAAGGCGGAGAAGGAACTCTCCGTCGTCGTCTCCAACTCCGTCGACTTCATCCCCCATCCGCGCGTCGCCGTGCTCTTTCCGGGCGAGCATGGCTTCGTGCTCGACCTCGCAGGAGTCGCCTCGCGTGAGCCTGCGAAACCCGGGCCGGCTGCAGGCAAGGCCGCGGACGCGTTCGCCACCTTCGGCAGCTTCTTCCGTCAGGGCTTCGTGCATGTCGTGCCGAAGGGCCTGGATCACATCCTCTTCGTCCTCGGCATCTTCCTGCTCAGCGCCGCCTGGCGCCCCCTCCTGTATCAGGTGACCGCGTTCACCCTCGCGCACACCGTCACGCTGGGTCTCGCCACCTTCGGTCTGGTCTCCGTGCCCGCCTCGCTCGTGGAGCCGGTCATCGCCGCCAGCATCGTCTTCGTGGCGCTGGAGAACGTTTTCCGCCCCGTCTATTCCTTCCGTCGCCTCGCCACCGTCTTCGCCTTCGGCCTGATCCACGGCCTGGGGTTCGCGGGGGCCCTCGGTGACATCGCCTCCGCCACCGGCTCCCTGGGCGTGGCGCTGGCCGGGTTCAACTTCGGCGTGGAGGCCGGTCAGCTGGCCGTGATCGCCTCAGCCTGGGTCCTCACCTTCCGCATCACCGACGAGCAGGTGCGCCGCCGGTTCGTGGTCATTCCGGCTTCGGTCCTGATCGCCCTTGCCGGACTCTATTGGGCCGTCGAGCGCGTCCTGGGCTGAGGGAAGGGGATTGAGCCCGGAGGTCGGCGCGTCCAGCCTGCGTCGCCCCCATGAGAGCCCTGCTCGCCTTCCTGCTCGTCCTCGGCGCGACGCTGTCCGCCGCACCTCGGCCCAACATCATCGTCATCCTGACCGATGACATGGGCTACTCCGACCTCGGTTGCTACGGCGGCGAGATCGCCACGCCCAACCTCGACGCGCTCGCGTCGGGCGGCCTGCGCTTCACCCAGTTCTACAACACCGCGCGCTGCTGTCCCACCCGGGCCGCGCTCCTCACCGGACTCTATTCGCACCAGGCCGGCATCGGCCACATGGTGGACGACTGGAGCGTGAAGGTCGGCGAGGCCTACGCGGGCGACCTCAGCCGCAAGGCCGTGACCATCGCCGAGGTGCTGAAGGGCGGAGGCTACTCGACCTACATGGCGGGCAAGTGGCACGTCGCCCGCAAGGCCAAGGCCGAGAGCGAGGCCGACAAGCACAACTGGCCGCTCAGCAGAGGATTCGACCGTTTCTACGGCACCATCCACGGCGCCGGCAGCTTCTACGACCCCAACACCCTCGTGCGGGACCGGTCCTACGTCTCGCCTTACGCCGACCCCGAGTACCGGCCGAAGGAGTACTATTACACCGACGCCCTCAGCGACCACGCCGTGCGCTTCGTGACCGACCACCGCGCCGCCGCTCCGGACCGGCCCTTCTTCCTCTACCTCGCCTACACCGCCGCGCACTGGCCCCTTCACGCGAAGGAGGCCGACATCGCGAAATACCGCGGCCGCTACGACGCCGGTTACGGCGCGGTCAGCGCCGCCCGTCTCGAGAAGATGCGCGCCCTCGGCCTGCTCGATCCGAGGTGGAAGCCGGCGCCGCTCCGCGACGACTGGGCCGGCGTCAGTGACAAGGCCTGGGAAGCGCGCTGCATGGAGGTCTACGCCGCCATGGTGGATTCGATGGACCAGGGCGTCGGCCGGCTCGTCGCCGCGCTCAAGGCCAACGGACAGTTCGAGAACACCCTCATCCTCTACATGCAGGACAACGGCGGCTGCGCCGAGGCGATGGGCCGCAACGGCGCCTTCAAACCGAGGGCCGACAAGCCGACCCTGCCTCCGCTGGATGCCGCCTACCTCCAGCCCGACATGATCCCGAAACAGACCCGCGACGGCTTCCCCGTGCGGCAGGGCGCCGGCGTCATGCCAGGGCCCGCCGACACCTACGTCGGCTACGGCCGCGGCTGGGCCGGCGTGAGCAACACGCCTTTCCGTGAATACAAGCACTGGTCGCACGAGGGCGGCATCAGCACCCCGCTCATCGCGCACTGGCCGGCCGGCATCGGACAAGGCGTCAAGGGCGGCCTGGACTACCATCCCGCGCACCTCATCGACATTATGGCCACGTGCGTCGACCTCGCCCGCGCCAATTATCCCGCGGAGTCCGCGGGGGAGAAGGTGCGGCCAATGGAGGGCGTCTCGCTTCTGCCCGTCTTCGCCGGTCGGATCCTCGACCGTCCCACGCCTCTCTTCTGGGAGCACGAGGGCAACCGCGCCGTGCGCGACGGCGACTGGAAGCTCGTCTCCAAGCATCCCGGAGGATGGGAGCTCTACGACATCCAGTCCGACCGGACCGAGTCGAACGACCTGGCCGCGGCGCAGCCCGACCGCGTGAAGACGATGGCCGCGCAATGGGAGGCCTGGGCGGCCCGCATCGGCGTCAGCCCCTGGCCGCTCAAGGATCCCGGCGCCGTCAAGAACGGCAAGGGCAAGAACGCGAAGAAGAAGTGATCCGCCGCGCCGCTCAGGCGACGTCCAGCCCGCGCATCGTGCTGGAGGTCGTCGCAAAGCGCTTCTCCTCCAGGCCGAGCCGGTGGAGCGCGCTCAGGTAGAGGTTCGGCAGCGGGTAGTTGTTCTTCTGGTCGAAGGCGAGGTGGCGTCCGTGACGGAAGCCGCCGCCCGCGAACAGCACCGGCATGTTCAGGTTGTTGTGGCTGGAGGCGTTGCCGAGGTTGGAGGTCATGACCGTCATGGTCTCCTTCAGCAGGCCTGAGTCGCGCAGCTTGCGGACGAACGTGCCCCAGGCCTTGATCTGGCCGGCCTCGACGATGGCGAGCTGGCGCAGCTTCTCCTCGTCGAGCCCGTGGTGGCTGAGGTCGTGGTAGCTCGAGGACACGCCGTCGATGCCGTTGACGTTGTTGCCGGTGATGTGAAGCGTGACGAAGCGGGTGGAGTCGGTGACGAGCGCCATGTGCACCAGATCTAAGAAGATCCCATTGACCGCCACCTCGTTGTTGCGGGGCATCTGGGTGGGCGCCTTGAGGCTGACTTTCGGCTTGGGGCGGTTCGTCCAGGCCTCGTTGGCGGCGAGGCGCTGCTCCAGGTCGCGCACGCTGGTGAACCAGTTGTCCAGACGGTCGCGGTCCTCGGCGCTGACGTCGCCGCGGAGCCGCGAGGCCTCGCCGGCGACGACGTCCATCACGCTGCGACCGCGGCGGATCAGCTCGGCCTGGCGGCGGCGCTCCCCGGGGGAGTCGTCGACGAACAAGCGGGTGAAGAGCCGCATGGCGTTGTTCTCCGCCGGGATCATGGCCCCGTTTTCGGTGTAGGAGGGGCTGGTGGAACTGCCGGTGTTGAGGACCAGCGAGTGGAACCGGGTCTCGTGGCCGAGACGGTTGGCCATCAGCTGGTCGAGGGAGATGGTGTTGCGGGAGGTCGTGCCGCGGGAGTTCGGGCAGGCGGAGAAGATGCTGCCTTCGGCGGAGTGGCCGCCCGTGACGCCGGGGTGCGAGGCGCCCGAGACCACGGTGAAGTCCTCGCGGATGTCCTGGATGCCCTTGAGGTAGGGGGACGGCGTGTAGTCGGTCCCGGTCCCCTGGGGGACGAGGTAGGGGCTGTGCAGGCCGAGCGACAGCGAGACGCCCACGAAGCGCTTCGCGAAGGGGGAGGGCTTCTCGGCGGCGAAGGCGGGCGTCATGGCGTCGAGGACCGGCAGGGCCAGGGATACTCCGGCCGCGCGCAGCAGGGCGCGACGGTCGAGGGTCTTGCCGGTGGTGATGGTGAAGTTCTTCATGGCCTCACTTGTTGAGGAAAACGGGACTCGCGAGGGATGCGAGCAGGATTGAGCGCATCCCGTGGCCCCGGGCGGCGGCGCGGTCGGTCACGGCGTCGAGCGCCGCCTGGTCGGAGAGCCGCGGGGCGGCGCCGGTGGCGTAGGTGAGGAAATTTCCCGCGAATCCGCGGGCCAGGCGGCCGGCATGGGCCAGCTGGAGCCGTTTCCATTCCGCCAGGCCCGCGAAGGCCTCGCCGTCCGGGGTCGTGCCCGAGGGGTCGATCTTCACGCCTCTGCCCAGGCCGTAGCGTGAGCGCGAGAGCCCGACCGGATCGAGCGTCTCGAGCGCGAAGCCGGGCATGTCGATGACGCGGTGGCACGACATGCAGGACTCCCCGCTGCGATGCTTCTCGAGCCGGTCCCGGATCGAGGTGGCGCCCCGGACGTCGGGCTCGCCGATGGCCGGTACGTTGGGCGGGGGCGGCGGCACATGCACGCCGAGCAGCCGCTCGTTGACGAACACGCCGCGGACGACCGGGGAGGTCGAAGTCCCGTCGGCCGTCACCTTGAGCACGGCGCCGAGCCCGATGACGCCGCCCCGGTCGGTGCGGGCCCCCGCGGGCAGCTCGATCTTCTGCAGGCCTCCGCCCGCCTTCAGCGGGACTTTCAGACCGTAGTGCCGGGTGAGCCGTCCGTTGAGGAAGGCGAAGCCGGAGTCCAGCAGGTGGGTGACCGGGAGGTCCTTGCTCAGGGTCTCGCGCACGAACGCGCGCGCCTCCTGGAGCATCGACTCCTGGAGCACGGGGTCGAACGTCGGGAACTGACGCGGATCGGGCGAGGTGAAGTCGATCTGCGAGAGCTTCAGCCACTGGTCGGTGAAGCTGCTGATGAAGCGCTCCGCCTTCCTGTCCTGGAGCAGGCGCAGGGCCTGGCGTTCGATTTCGGCGGGGTCTCGGAGGCGTCCGGCGCGGGCGGCCTGGAGCAGCGCCTCGTCCGGCCCGCTGAGCCAGAGGGCGAAGCTGAGGCGGGAGGCCACGGCGTAGTCGTCCAGCCGTCCGGGCTGCTCGACGAGGGTCAGGAAGCGCGGCGAGCAGAGGATGGCGTGATAGGCCGATTTGAGCGCGATCTCGACGGACTCGCCTTCCCTGACCGACTTCAGCGCCAGCTCCGCGAAGGGCGCGGCCTCGGCGGCCCCGACGGGCCGTCGGAAGGCGCGGCCCGCGAAGTCTGCGATGAGCGAGGGCAGCGTTCCCGCCGGGTCCTTGCGGAGCTCCTCGACCTTGCGGCCGGCGAAGAGCCGCCGGGCGACTTCGGGCGCGTCCGCGTTGGGGTGGAAACGCTCGATGACGATGCCTTTGTTCGCGATGCCCGGGAAGCCCGAAGCCTCCAGGTCGCGCCCGACGTAGGAGACGTTGCCGCCCGTGGCGCCCGCCGGGGGACGTCGGAGGGTGAAGTCGTTGGGCCTGAGCTCGAGCCGGTGTCCTTTCTGGATCCAGCCCTCGAAGGTCATGTCACGCGGCTGCGCGGTCGCCTCGACCAGCCCCATCATGTAGAGGATGGGGGCGTTGGATTCGCAGTGGCCCGACCGCAGCGTGCCCCACACCGTGCCGTCCTCCCTGGGATTGATGGCCCGGACGGACTTGAGCGTCACGCGATACCAGCCCGCTTCGGGCACCACGGTCGCGTGCATGCGCCCGTAGAACTGGAGCGACATGTTCCAACTGATGCTGAGGTCGTCCCGCCTCCGGTGTTCCGGTGCGCGGTTGTTGCCCCGGCCGTTGTGGTCTAGGTCGTCGGGCACGAGCGTGCGGACGAAGGGCCTGTCGCCTTCGAGGGCGCGTGTGAACGCCTCGTCGAGCGCGACGTCGGCCATGTCCAGGTAGCGCCCGAGCTGATGGTGGGAGAGCTGCTGCCCCTCGGCCACGGTCTGGAACCCGTGGGTGACGGGGTCCTCCGGCAGGAAGTCGTCGAGCGGGATGTCGATGCCGAGCAGGTCGTGCACGGCGTACTCGTATTCCACGCGCGTGAGCCGCCGCACATGCACGCGGCCCTGGCGGGCGACGTCCGCGGCGTCGGCGGCAAGGAGCGGTGCGTGGACGTCGGCGACGAACCCCGCGGCCTCGGCCGCGGGCGGGCGCGGCTTCTTCGAGGGGGGCATCTCGCCCTCGCGCACGCGCTCGATCATCCGCTGCCAGGTCTTGGAGGACTGGCGGTCCTCCGGCCGGAAGGCGAGCGTCGTGAGGTCGAGCCCGCCCTTCTTCATGTCGGCGTCATGGCACTCGACGCAGTGCCTCTCAAGGAAGGCCGACGCGGCCGGACTGGGCGCGGCCGGGGGGGCGGCGAGGGCCAGGGGGGCGGCGAGGAGCAGGGCGGTGCGGAGCATCGGGTCGAAGGAAGGCGGAAGGGCGTCTGGGGTCAATGACTGCCCCGTGCCGGTCGTCTTCTGTCACCGGGACGCCCCGCCTGGTTCCCGCCCCGCGGCGTCCCCCTGCGGCAGGCGTCGCTGCAGAAACGCACCTCCGCCCAGCATCGCTCCCATTTCTTGCGCCAGACGAATGGTCGCCCGCAGGCCGGGCAGGTCTTCTCGGGCAGGTCGCTCTTAGATACGCCTCGCATCGCCCCAACGAGGGCGGGACGCCGCCCGAAGCAAGCGTCAGCCCGTGATGACGGGCACCTTGAGGCTCCGGCCGCCCTGCAGGGCGGACTGGTGGGCGATCATGCCGGGCACCGTGTAGGCCAGGGCCGCCTCGATGTCCACGAACGGCTTGCGGCCGCGGACCAGCGCATCGACGAACTCGTGCGTGATGAAGGTGTGCGAACCCTCGTGGCCGCTGTTGTGGCGCAGGGGCTCGGGCAGCAAATCGGTCTTCCACCACTCCGGCTGCTCATACTTCTCCAACACCTGGGAGGCGCGTTCGAACCCCCCGCTATCCTTCTCCACCGAAGTCGTGCGCGAGTGAACGAGCACGGGTCCGCCGGCTCCGGTCGGGTCGCTGAAGTAGAAGCTCATCTTGTCTCCGTAGTAGCGGGCGCGCTCGCCGCCGCGCTGGGCGCCGCGCCACCAGATGGCGATGCGCATGCTGTTGCCACGGTCGGTGCGGAAGAGCGCGGTCTCGTTCCAGAAGGGGTTGCCGTAGGCGTTGTCCCTCACGATCGGATGGTCGTCGCCCCAGCCGTGGCAGGTCACCTCCGTGAGCCGCTCGCCGGTCACCCCCAGCAGGTGAGCCGTGCAGTGCGTCGGGTAGTGCATCGGCGGCAGCCCGTGACGCCACGTGCGGCGGCCGTTCTCGAAGTAGAGCGTCTCCAGTCCCGGGTGATGGTATTCGGACTCCACGTAGTAGAGCCGCCCGAAGCGGCCCTCTTGGTGGAACTTGCGCGCGGAGATCGTCGACTGCTGCCAGCAGCTCGTCTCCCCCATCATGTAGGTGAGGCCGGTCTTCCTCACGGCCGAAGCCAGGTCGTGACATTCTTCCAGCGTCATCGCCGCGGGCACGGCGCTGAGCACGTGCTTCCCCGCTGCGAGGCAGAGCAGCGCGTGACGGCAATGGTCGGGGGCGGGCGTCGCGAGGAAGACCGCCTCGACCTTCGGATCCTTGAGCATCGCCTCCAGTGACGGATAGGCCTTGCTGCAGCGGTAGGTGCGTTGGAGCGCTGCGAGCCGTTCGGGGCGCAGTTCGGCGACGGCCTCGACGACGCAGTCGGGATGCTCGTGGAACTGGAAGGAGAGTCCGAAGCGACCGCCGACGACGCCGATGCGGATCTTGCGGGGCGTCGCGGTGGCGGGCGTGTCCGCACCGAGGAGTCCTGGCGCGGCCGCGGCGGTGACGGCGACTCCGCTCAGGAATCCGCGGCGCGAGAAGGGGGAACCCGGGGTGCGGCTCATGTCAGGATTTTTCGCACAGGCTCGGCACCTTTCCAGCCCGATATGGTGTCCGAATCCGCCGTCGGGCCTTCGGCGTTGGACAGGGGCGTGCGCCTGGCTATGGCTTTGTCCATGCGACTTCACCCCTTGCCGCTCCTGTGCCTGTCCGTCTTCGCCTGCGCCCAGACGCCTCCGTCCGCGCCGGCGGTCACGATCCTTGAGGTCCGTACCATCACGCCCGCGGAGGAGCCCTACTGCGGCTGGCCGACCGTCGTCCGCCGCGCCAGCGGCGAGCTGTGGGCCGTCTGGTCGGGCGGTCGGGACGCCCACGTCTGTCCGATGGGGCAGGTGAGGGCGTCGACCTCGCGGGATGGTGGATCCACCTGGACGTACCCCCGTGTCCTGCTCGACACGGCCATCGACGATCGGGACGCGGGCGTCCTCGAGACCGCCCGGGGCACCCTGCTGGTGACCACGTTCACCTCCCTCGCCTACGAGCCCTACCTGAAGCGTGCGCAGTCGATGGGCGAGCTGAAGTCGGGCGGGTGGAAGTCTAAGCCCATGCCCGCCGAGCAGCTCGCACGCTGGACCGCCGCGCATGCCCGTCTTGACGACGTGGCACGCAAGGCCGAGCTGGGCGAGTGGGTCATCCGCTCCACGGACGGCGGGCTCACCTGGTCGGCCCGCATCCCCACCGTGGTGAACAGCCCGCACGGCCCCGTCCGGCTCAAGGACGGACGGCTGCTCTATCCGGGCAAGGAACTTTGGACCGGCTCCAAGCGCATCGGCGTGGCCGAGTCCCGTGACGACGGACTCACCTGGAGGTGGTTGGCGGAGATTCCGACCCGGCCAGGCGACGAAGTGCCGACGGGTTACCATGAGCTGCACGGCGTGGAGACCGATGACGGACGGATCATCGTCCAGATCCGCAATCACAACAAGGCCAACGCCGGCGAGACCCTCCAGTGCGAATCCGGCGACGGCGGCCGGACCTGGTCCGTGCCGGCGCCGATCGGTGTCTGGGGGCTGCCCTCCCACCTGCTCAGGCTGCGTGACGGCCGTCTGCTCATGACCTACGGCCATCGTCGCGCGCCCTGGGGCAATCAGGCGCGCGTGAGCGCCGACCACGGGCGTAGCTGGAGCGCACCGGTCATGCTCTCCGGGGAGGGGACGACGCGGGACCTCGGCTATCCCTCCACGGTCCAGCTCGATGACGGCGCCTTGCTGACAGTCTGGTATGAGAAGCTTCCTGAAGCTCCTGCCGCCGTGCTGCGTCAGGCTCGCTGGAAACTCGACTGAACGGAAAAGAACAAGGGCCGCCTTGCGGCGGCCCCTGCCGGTCCTGTTCAGCGACCCTTCTTATCGGGCTTGCGCGAGGTGCCTTGGTCCTTCGCGGAGCCGGACCGGGCGGCCTGCACGGCCTCGTCCAGCCGCCGGTCGGCCTCGGCCAGGGCTTTCCTCGCCTTCTCAACGGCCTCGCGGGCGCGTCTCACTTCGGGCGAGTCGTTGCCAGCGGCGGTCGGTTCGGCGCGCCGAGGCTCCGGCCTGCCGCGGTCGCTCCGAGCCTCCGGTGCGGCGCCGGACCGGGAGGGTCCGAAGCCGCCGCGCGGCCCGAAGGCCTGGGGGCTCTGACCGCGGAATCCGGGTCCGAATCCGGACATCGGGGGCCGGGGGCCGGACGAACGCCCCTGGAATCCAGGGCCTGGTTGTCCCTGCTGACGCTGACTCCAGTTCTGGCGCATGCGGGAGAACATCTCCATGCGCTGACGCATCATCTGCTCGCGCAGGGCCATGCCAGGCTGGGCCTGCTGGCGCTGACGGAAATCACCGGGTCCTCCGCCCTGACGGCCGGCCCAGGGAGGCGTCATCATGGGGCGGCCGGGGCCTGCGCGTTCGTCGCGGGGACCAGGGCCGGGCTGGCCGCGGCCGGGCTCCTGCCTGCGGGACTCGGGCCCGCCTTCGGGAGACGGCCTGGGCCCGCGCTGGCGCTCGGAAGGCTCGGGTGCGGCTCCGATCAGCATGGCTGAGGCGAGAACAAGGATCAGGGGCTTCATGACGTCAGATTCAACCTCGGGTCGGCGGATAAGTTTCACCCCGGGCCGTCAGAGCCCGTTCGATAGTCCGACCACCTGCATGTCCTTCGGCCTTTCCACCGCGAAGCGGAAGGGGATGTCGCGCTTCTCCCCGCCTTTGAGGTCGATCTTCCACTCGAGGAACTTGCTCTCGTTCATGCGCAGGCCTTCGTTGTCCTTCTCGTATACGGGCTCCTCGAGCACCACGCGGATGTCCTCGTGATTGGAGACGGGTATCTGGTCCCAGAGCACGAGCTCCACCGCGGCCCCCTTGCCGTTCCTGATCCTGAACTGGTGGTCGAACACCGTCCGGGCGGTGCCTCGGCTGAAGACCCCGGAGGACTCTTCCCTGCGTCCGAGCAACCTGAGGTCGACGGTCACGTCTTGGTCGACGCCGAGGTAGGTCCAGAACTCCTGTCCGGAGGGGACGAGGTCGAGCGAGGCCTGGGCTACGAACGCCCCGTCGAGGAAGACGGAGGTGGGACCGGGCAGGAAGGTGAAATCGGTCGCGTTGACGGCCTTGGTCTTGAGGTAGACGAAGGGGGACAGCTTGGGCACGCAGGTGTGGCGGAATTTCGAGGCGAAGGACTCGCGCATGATGGTCACCAGGACCGGCTTGTTGTCCTGGGCGATATCGGTCCGTCTCTCGATGGCGTAGGTGGCGGCGGCGCCGCCGTCGCGCACCGTGGCTCGCAGCTCGGCCATCTCCGCCTTCTTCTCTCCCGCGGCATCCTGCGGCTCCATCACCCCGTTCAGGTTGTCGAACTGGAATCCATTGTGCATCTGCTGCATCCGGTCCTTGTCCGCCACGCGCTTCGCCGCCGCCGCGGGGGCGGCGGTGGCGGTGGCGACCCCGCCTCCGAAACTGCTTCCGAGCAGCACCGGCTCGGCCTTCTGCAGGAACCAGGGGTTCATCTTGGGCTCGCGGCCGTGGACGCCCGGCTGGGCCGTGGACAGGCGCAGCGCCACACCTTTCCAGTCTTCGCCGGTGCTCTGGCGCACCTGGGCCTTGTAGGTCACCTCCAGCCGGCCCGCCTTGGTGTCGGCACGCATGTCGTAGGTCGGAGACCAGCCCGGTCCTCTGACGACGTAGCTGAGCCGGACTACGGCCTCGCCCGCCTCGGCCACATCCAGGGTGACCTTCGCGCGAAGACGGGCCCGGCTGTCCGTTCCGCGCAGCACGCCCGCCTCCCGGACCAGCCGGTCCAGCTCGGACTGGACGGCTTCCCTTTCCCTCTGAAGCGCGATGGTCTGGCGGTCGATCTCGGCGAGCTGTCCGTCCTGGAAGTCCAGGAAAGCCGCCCACTTCTGCGGATCCATCTCCGGACCCGGGGAGTTCTTGCCTGCGGAAGTGAGGCGCCCGAGCACCTTCTCCAGGGCCTCCTTCTGGAATTTCAGGCGCGCCTCGGCCTGGGCGACGGCCTCCAGCCGCAGCTCCTGCACCCGGGAGGCCTGCTGCAGCGCGCGCACTTTCTCGTTGGCCGGCTGGCCGGTCTGGGCGACCTCGGGCCTGATGTCCACAAGGGTGAATCGCCCGCCTCCCTCCACGCGCAGCTGGTCGAGCAGGGTGCCGGCGGGCAGGTCGTCGAACACGAGGGTGCGCTCTCCGGGCTCGAGCCTGCCGGTGAACGTCCTGACCACCTCGGCCCGGTCGGCGTAGACGGTGACGTCGGTGATGCGCGCTCCGGTGGCGGGAAGCTCGTCCGCTCCGAGGGCGGCGGCGAGAAGGAGCAGGGTGAGGGTTTTCATGGTAGGGTAGCGAAGGGTTTCAACGGCTGATGACTAGGGTGCCCTCGGGTCGCTCCACGGCGAACCGGAACGGGATCTCCCGCTTCTCGCCGGCGGGGATGCGCAGACGCCACTCGATGAACTTCTGGTCGTCGATCTTCAGTCCGTCGGTGTCCTTCTCGTAGGCGGGCTCCTGCAGGACGACCTTGATGTCCTCGTGGGCGCTGATGGGCAGCTGGTCGTTGATCGAAAGGTCGATCTCCTGACGTCTGCCGTTGGTGATCTTGAACAGGTGGTCATGGACGGAGCGCAGGACGGCGCCTCCGAAGAGGCCCCCGTGCTCGTCTCTCAGGGCCAGCGCCTTCCGCTCGACTTTCACGGCCTGGTCCGAGCCCAGGAAGGTCGTGAACTCCTGTCCCGCCGGCACGGTGTCCATGGAGGAGGCGGCGACGTACGAGCCGTCAAGGAAGACGGAGGCGGGGCCGGCCAGGAAGGGGAATTCGCTCGTGTTGACGGTGGTCGTCTTGAGGTAGACGGCCGGCGAGAGCCTCGGTGAGCAGCTGTGCCGGAACGTCGCGTCGAAAGTCGCCTCGCCTATGTCCACCTTGATCTGCCTTGGGTCGGAGGGGATGTCGCACTTGCGCTGGATGGTGAAGAGAGCCGCCGTGGCGCCGGCTTTGACGGCCGCGGTCGGCCGCGCCATCCGGACTTCCGCACGGCCCGCCACTGCCATAACGGAGAAGCTTTCGCTACCCCGTTGCAGTTTGCCCGTCTCGGCCCCGTCGCGTGCGAACCATACGCTTTGCGCCTGCTCGTCTGCCACGGCGAGCTTGCGCCGGTTTCCCTGCTTGAAGTCCTCCACGGGCTGGGCTTTCCCGACGGCCCACAGGGTCAGCTGGGGCTCCCGGCCGCCGACGCCGGGCTGCGCGGTGGAGAGGCGCAGATCGACGCCTTTCCAATCCTCGCCTGTGCGCTGGCTCACGAGCGCCTGGTAGTTCACCGTCAGTTTCCCATCCGAGGTGTCGGCTCTCAGATCGTAGCGGGGCGACCAGCCGGGACCGATGACCACGTAGGAGAGCTCGACCTCGACGGAGCCGGGCCGGCTGACCTCCACGTTCACGCGGGTCACGTTCCGGCTGCGGCTTCGTCCGCCGTTCATACGCCCGAGTTCGCGCTCCATGCGCCCGATGTCGTCCTTCGCGGTCCCTTCGGCCACCTTGAGCTCGAGGATCTCCCGGTCGAGCGTCGCCAGGGCCTCGAGATGATAGGACAGGTAAGCCGACCATTTGCCCGGGTCGAGGTCGGGCTGGGCCGCGCCCTCGACCGTCGCGGTCAGACGTCCGAGCACCTTGTCGAGGGAGGCCCGCCGGCTCGAGTTCCTTGCCCTCCTCTGGACCAGCTCCTGAAGCCTGACTTTGCCGGACTTGAGCTCGTCGGACAGCTTCCTGATCTGCTCGTCAGTGATCTCAGCGGTCTGGATCTTGTCCGTGCGGATGTCCAGGAGCGTCAGGGCCCCGGATCCGTTGGCGCGCACCGAGGAGAGGTCGGTCTCTCCCGGCAGGTCCTCGAACAGCAGGGTGTGTTCTCCCGGCTTCAGGTCCGTGGTGAGCGTCCGGACCACCTCGGCGCGGTCGGCGTAGACGGTCACCTTGGTGATGCGGGCGGCCTTCGCGGAAATCTCGTCCGCGAGGAGGTGGGTGGACGCCAAGGTGCAGAGTATGAGCAGCAGGGGACGCATGGGGGGTGTGCTCTTCTAAGCGAAGCCAGGTCGTTTGCCCGTCTAAAAAAGGGTTTAGCGGCTTTTTCGGCCGACACGTCCGCTTGCCCCCCGGGGGATGCCGGGCAGGGTGGAGGGGTGCTACGTACCGTGCACATAGCCCGCAAGGGCCGGGTGGTCGGCAAATACCCCGAAGCCGACATGCCCGTCCTGGTGGCGGCGGGCACCGTCCTGCGCACCGACCACTATTGGAAGGTCGGCATGCCGCGCTGGCTCGTCGTCGGCCGGACCTTCGACGCCGCCTCCCCGGAGCCGGAGGCTCCGCGCCGTCCCCGCGGCCCGCAGGAACTGGGCCCCCGATTCACCTGCCTGCGCTGCGAGGCGCGGTTCGACGAGCCGGAGGAGGAGAGGCCGGGCAACGTCGTGATGGAAATTCTCTGCTGGCTGTGCGGCCCCGTGGCCGGAGGTCTCTATTCCGGCTCGCGGATCTTGGGCAAGACGCAGCACTGCCCGAAGTGCGGCTCCCAACACCTTGACGAGCAGGTCTGGTGAGCCGGACCCTCAGCCCTTGGCCTTGGGCTCCTCGTCGACCACCCGGATGCGGAGGTCCCGCAGCTGCTTGGCCGTGGCCACGCCCGGGCTCTGAGCCATCAGGTCCTGGCCGCTCTGCGTCTTCGGGAAGGCGAGGATGTCGCGGATCGAGCTGCGCCCGGCGAGCATGGCTACTACGCGGTCGAAGCCCAGTGCGATGCCTCCGTGGGGCGGGGCGCCGTAGGAGAAGGCCTTGAGCATGTAGCCGAAGCGGCTGGCGACGACGTCGGCCGGGATCTTGAGCACGTCCTCGAAGACGCGCTTCTGGACCGCCGTGTCATGGATGCGGATCGAGCCTCCGCCGAGCTCGACCCCGTTGAGCACGATGTCGTAGTGCTGCCCGCGTACCTTGGCGGGGTCGGTGGCGAGCAAGGGCTCGTCCTCGGGCACCGGCGCGGTGAAGGGGTGGTGGGCGGAGAGGTAGCGCTTCTCCTCCTCGTCCCAGAGCATGAGGGGGAACTCGATGACCCAGAGGAAGTCGTAGCGGTCGGCCGGGATCGCGAGACGCCCCTTGGCGCGGAGCAGCGCGGCGGATTCGAGCCGGACGCGGCCGAGGATGGTCGAGGCCTGCTCCCAAGGGGCGGCGGCGAAGAAGACGATGTCCCCGTCGGCGATGTCCAGCTTCTGGCGGAGGGCGGCCTTCTCCTCCTCGGAGAAGAACTTGACGATGGGCGACTTCCATTCGCCGCCCTCGCACTTGATGTACGCCAGGCCGCGGGCGCCGGCCGCCTTGGCGATGTTCTCGAGGTTGGTCAGTTCGCCCTGCGTGAGGTCGGCGAGGCCCTTGGCGTTGATGGCGCGGACGACCGAGCCGGAGGTCGTGGCGGCCTCGCGGAAGACCTTGAAGGCCGAGCCGGCGAAGAGCGCGGTGAAGTCCTGGATCTCCATCCCGAAGCGCGTGTCGGGCTTGTCGATGCCGAAGCGGTCCATCGCCTCGCGGTAGGACATCCGCGGGAAGGGCGTGGGGATGTCGACGCCGATGGCCTCTTTCCAGGCGCGCTTCAGGATGCCCTCGATGAGCGCGTACATGTCCTCGCGGTCGATGAACGACATCTCGAGGTCCACCTGGGTGAACTCCGGCTGGCGGTCGGCGCGGAGGTCCTCGTCGCGGTAGCAGCGGGCCATCTGGTAGTAGCGCTCCACGCCCGCCACCATGAGCATCTGCTTGTACTGCTGGGGGGACTGGGAGAGGGCGTAGAACTGCCCGGGCTGCAGGCGGCTGGGCACCAGGAACTCGCGGGCGCCCTCGGGCGTGCTCTTGAAGAGGGTGGGCGTCTCCACCTCGATGAAGCCCTGGTCGTCGAGCTCGGCGCGGATCGCGCGTGCGGCCTTGTGCCGCAGCTTGAGCAGGCCGAGGTTGCGGGGCCGGCGGAGGTCGAGGAACCGGTACTCGAGGCGCAGGTCCTCGTTCACCTTGTCCGCCTTGTCGTCCTCCATCGGGAAGGGTAGGTCGGCGCAGGCGTTGTGGACGACGAGCGAGGTGGCGACGACCTCGACCTGCCCGGTGGCCAGCTTGGGGTTGACGGTGTCGGGGGAGCGGACGGTCACCAGACCGGCGATCTCGATGACGGACTCCGACTTCAGGCGCTGGGCCGTCTCCTGGACCTTGGAGTCCGGGCGGAAGACGACCTGCGTCACGCCCTCGCGGTCACGGAGGTCGATGAAGGTCACGCCGCCGAGGTCGCGCTTGGTGTCCACCCAGCCCATCAGGGTCACGTTCTTCCCGGCGTCGGCTGGACGGAGGGCGTTGCAGTGATGGGTTCGCTTCATCGTGGGCGTGACGGGTGGAAGGGTATGGTTAACCTTTGGAAAGAGGGCTAAACAAGCCCCAAGTGGGGATAATCCCCCGTCAAACCGGGCAAAAGGGTTCCAGAGTGCCGCTACTGGCACTCTGGGGTCGTAAGACGGATGGGCCATCGCCCGCTTCCGTAAGTCGCCCTCGCGACTTTCGCGTCCTTTCTGAGGGAGGCGGTCTACCGAGTCTCAAGCGGCCGGATCAGGAGCCGCATCGGTGTTGTCACCGACCCGGTCACTTTCCATGCCGGGCCGGCGATGTCAAGGGCTCACCAGCGGATTCTTCATCCCCCTCGGGCGGCCTGAATCAGCGCTTTTCCAGGTCGTCCTCGCCCACCGGTTCCACGTGGGCGAAATGATCGCGGGGTTTCTTGTCGCCCAGCACGCGTACGAGGCACCAGGCGAGGAGGGAGGCGACGGCTCCCACGGAGATGAGCATGAAGGCGAGTCCGGCGTAGGTCATGGTTGCGGGTCAGCGGCGGTTCCAGCGTTCACCGGCGCGCTGGATCAGCACGATGGTGAACACGATGAAGATGACGAGGAAGACGGCGGTGAGCCGGGCCACCGCGCTCGCCGGGTGGCCGTCGCCCCCGATCAGGTCGAGGACCGGCTCGGTCGGGCTGAACGCGGGCGCGGTGAAGGAGAGGTTCCAGCCGGCGAGATTGCGCAGCATGAACATCACGAACACCACGGTGAGGTACGCGGGGGCGATCCAGCGGATGATGGGGCGGAAGAACCGTGGGATCGCGATGTCGGCCCCGTGGTGCGCCTCCGCCCAGCCCTTCTCGAAGCCGAAGGCCAGGTTGAAGACGTAGACCAGGATCGTGCCCTGCAGGAAGATGCCCACGTCTCCGATCCAGAAGTCGACCGTGGACAGCGCCTTGAGCCCTTCGCTGAACCAGATCACCAGCGTGCAGCCGACCGCCGTGACCAGCCCGAGCAGCGCGACCGAGCCCTTGCGGTCGAGCCCGAGCCCCTCTTCCAGGAAGGCGATGCCGGGCTGCAGCATCGACAGCGACGAGGTGACTGCGGCGATGAAGAGCAGCGTGAAGAACAGCCCCCCGAAGAGGTGCCCGTAGGGCATCCCGGCGAAGACCTGGGGCAGCACGTTGAAGCCCAGCGCAAAGGTGCCGCCCGCCACGGCGGAGGCGCCGAGGAAGGCGAAGGCCGCCGGCACGGTGATCATGCCTCCCAGTCCCACCTCGCAGAACTCGTTGGCCGAGGTGGCGGTGAGCCCGCTCAGGACGATGTCGTCGTCGCGTCTCACGTAGCTGGCGTAACTGATGATGACCCCGAAGCCGACGGAGAGCGTGAAGAACACCTGGGAGGAGGCCTTGAGCCAGACGGCCGGCCGGGCCAGGCCGCCGAGGACGTCGTCGGGGTTCCACATGTAGCCCAGCCCGTTCCACACGCTGAGCTCCGGCCGGGCCGGGTCGGGCGTACCGAGGGTCAGCACGCGTACCAGCAGCACGAGGGCGATCAGGATAAGCAGCGGCATGCCCCACTTGCAGATGAACTCGATGCCCCGGGAGAGGCCCCGGTAGATGACGACGTAGTTAAGGATGAAGACGCCGATGAAGAACAGGAAGGGGGCCTTGAGGCCCAGCACGGAGCCGTCGGCCCCCAGGCCGGCGAAATCCTTGAAGTGGGCCGCGTAGGCTGCCGCGTCCCGGCCCAGGTCAAGGCCGCCGCTGAAGCTCGACCAGGCGTAGCCCAGGCACCACGACTCGATGACCACGTAGTAGAAGTAGACGCCGACCGGGACGATGAAGCCGAGGATACCGACGTATTTGCCCCAGGGCCGGCCGATGACCGCATGGAAGATGCCGGCCGAAGAGTTGTAGCCGCGCGACCCGCCGAGGCGCCCGAGGGTCCACTCGATCCAGCAGACGGGCAGTCCGACGATCAGCAGCGAGATGAAGTAGGCGACGAGGAAGGCCCCCCCGCCCGTCTCCTTGTCGGCGACGAGGCCCGGGAACCGCAGGAAGTTGCCGAGCCCGACCGCGCTGCCAGCGACCGCCATGATGACGCCCAGTTTCGAGCTCCAGCCGTCGGGTTGCTTGGTCGTCATGGTCGGGGCTGCCTTGGTTCTACGGGCGCGAGGCGGGAGTGCAACCGTTGAGAGGGCGGACCGCCTAATCTTCTCGCACTTTCCTGCGCGCCTACCCACCTTGCCTCGATGTCCTTTGATTCGCTCGGCCTCGACGCCGCCATCCTCAAGGCCGTGGCCGAGCAGGGTTATACGGAGCCGACGCCCATCCAGAAGGCCGCCATCCCTCCGGTGCTGGAGGGCTCCGACGTCATCGGCATCGCCCAGACCGGCACGGGAAAGACCGCCGCCTTCACCCTGCCGCTTCTGACCCTTCTGCTTCGCTCCAAGTCCGGCGCGCATCGCGGCCGGGTGCGCTGCCTCGTCCTCGCCCCGACGCGCGAACTCGTCGTGCAGATCGCGGAAAACGTCTCGGCCTACTCGCGCCACGCCCGGCTCTCGGTCGCCACGGTCTACGGCGGGGTGGGGGAGCGCCCGCAGATCGCCGCCCTGCGGAGCGGCTGCGACGTGCTCATCGCCACTCCGGGTCGCCTGCTCGACCTCGGCGGCCAGGGCCACGGCGACTTCTCCGCGGTCGAGCACCTGGTGCTGGACGAGGCCGACCGCATGCTCGACATGGGCTTCCTTCCCGCCATCCAGCGCATCGTGCGCGCGCTGCCCGCCTCCCGGCAGACGCTGATGTTCTCCGCCACGCTCTCCCGTGAGATCGAGGCGCTGACCCACCAGTTCCAGCGTTCGCCCAAGATGATCGAGGTCGGCCGCCGGTCCAATCCCGCCGAGACCGTGACGCAGAAGCTGTACGAGTGCCCGGGCGCGCTCAAGCAGGCCATGCTCCACCATCTCCTCGCCGACGAGGCGATGCGCATGGTGCTGGTCTTCTCCCGCACCAAGCACGGCGCCGACCGCATCTGCCGCAAGCTCGCCGCCCACGGGGTCCAGGCCGCGGCCATCCACGCCAATCGCTCCCAGGGCCAGCGCCAGCGCGCGCTCCAGGCCTTCAAGAACGGGGAGATTCGGGTACTGGTCGCGACCGACATCGCCTCGCGCGGGATCGACGTCGACGGCATCTCGCACGTGGTGAACTTCGACTTCCCCGACCAGCTCGAGGATTACGTGCACCGCATCGGCCGCACCGGCCGCGCGGAGGCCACGGGGACGGCCGTGACGTTCGTCACGGGCGAGGATCAGGGCGAGCTGCGCCGGCTCGAGCGCATCGTGGGCAGGCATCTGCACTGCGGACGCATGCCTGGGTTCGACTACTCGCAGCAGGCTCCGGCCCGTGCGCCTGAGCCCCCGGACGGCGAGCGCCGCATGGAGCGTCGCGGTCCGCAGGCCGGCCATCATGATTCCCGACCCCAGGGCGGCCGGTTCGGAGGTCGGCGCGCCGCGCAGGGCGAGTACCGTCCCTACGGTCATCCCGGCTCACGTCGACGGGGCGGCCCCCGCTGAATCCGGACTTGGTGCTGTCCACGGTCCGCCCGGCGGACTAGGAAGGTGGCATGAGATGCCCCGTCCTGTGCGCCGCGGTCATGGCCGGTGTCGCGTTCGCGGCACCCCAGAAGGTGGAGATGGCCGGCTACCTCATCGTCCCGACCGAGCGCGTGACGCAGCCCTACGACGCGGGCTTCTCGATCTACGCCGCGGCCTGGCCGCTGCTGAGCGAGTATCCGGGCCATCGTTTCCAGACGGGACTCTTCGGGACCTGGATGCACCCGCGTTACGAAGGCGAGAAGCCCAAGGACCTCTACAACGACATCGAGGGCGGCCTGGGCTGGTGGCGCGACACGCGCTTCCCCTCCGTGACGCCTAAGTTCATCATGGGCGGTGTCGGCGTGAATTTCCACGACATCGCCAACGGGCCCGCCTACGGACGCGGCACCTGGGAGGACCCGCGCGGGCTTTACGGCGTGGCCCAGCTCACGCCCTGGCTGCTTTTCCCGCTCGACGGCCTGAACCTCAAGCAGGGCGTCAACGGCGAGCTCCTCGGCTACGGCTACCTGCCGATGCCGTTCGCCGAGGCCAAGGCGAAGACCGAGGGCAGGGACGTGCCGACCGGCGCGAACTGTTGGACGCTCTTCCTCAACGCCGACAACTTCAAGGGCCCCGTCTGCTTCTTCACGCCCAACTTTTGGGCGCGCTCCGCCCTGCGCAATCCCGCCTACGCCGGCCAGATGCTTGATTCGCGCGGCTCGGATCCCAACAAGCATTTCCAGATGGAGACCCAGTACGTCCCGGCCGCCATGGCCAAGGACGACAAGGGGGACACTTATGCGCGTGTGGCCCCGACGTCCTTCCCGGTGGGCGCGGACGGCACCACGGTGGTCCTTCACCGCCTGACCTGCTACGACCGGCGCGCCCTCTACGACGGCGTGAAGGCCTGGTTCGAGGGCGGTCCCGTCGCGACCGGTGCGATCAATCCCGCCGGAGCCCTGGTGCAGAACTTCCGCAAGGATGGCGGCGGCTCGACTTGGAGCATCTATCCCCAGGGCACGAAGCGCGAGGCCAAGCCCGGCCTCGACTGGAAGGCCTTCGCGACACCCTATTCGCCGGACGCGCACACCTACGGATATAAGTGGAACGCCGCCCTGGTCAGCCGTTCACAATCCGGTCTGGTCACCCTGCCCGAGTATTATCGTCTCGGGCCCGGCGGAAAGAACGGCCGCTGGTCGGCGGTGACGCCGAAGGACGTGCCTGCGGCCACCGGGCTCTCGCAGGCGGGCTTCGGCCCGCCGAAGGAGAAGCCCCAGGCGCCGCGCGAGACGCCGTCGGGCGATCGGACGCCGTGGAAAGTCCCTGGTCCTAAGGCCGGTCCGTTCCAGGCCTTGCTCGGCGACGGCAGCGTCGTGACCTACTACTGGTACCGCTTCGCCGACCAGCCCGCCATGCTCAATGCGGACCTGACCCCTGCGGAACGTGAGGCCCTGCAGGCCAAGGTGGAGAAGCTCCACCGAGCCTGGACCAAGGACCGGGAGTATCTCGCGCCGCCTACGGTCGGCAAGCTTGCCGCTCTGGATCCCGCGCAGGTGTTGACGCCTCCCAAGGGCCTCGAGGTCGGGTACGTGCCCATCGCGACCCGTCAGGAGCTCGCGCCGCCCCGCCCCGCGGCGCGCTGAGGCGCCGCAAACGCCCCGCCGTCTTGCCTTGTGACGGGTTCGTCCTCCCTTGAGGGGGTGGCGCGAACGGTCCGTCTCATCCTCGGTGACCAGCTGAACCCGGAGCACTCCTGGTTCGGCAACCGGGACCCCTCCGTGACGTATGTCCTCATGGAGGTGCGTTCCGAGACGGATTACGTCGTTCACCACGCGCAGAAGGTCATCGCCATCTTCGCCGGGATGCGCCGGATGGCGGAGCTGCTTGGTAAGAAGGGCCATCAGGTGCGTTACTTCCGGCTGGGCGACAAAGACAACCGGCAGAACTTCGCGGACAACCTTCGGCAGGTGTTCAAGGAGACCAAGGCCGATCGTTTCGAATACCAGGAGCCCGACGAGTGGCGGCTGGACCAGGACCTGCGGGCCTTCGCCAAGGACTGCGGCCTGACCTCGGTCTGCGTCAGCTCCGAGCACTTTCTGGACGGACGCGGCGGCGTGGCTGCCCATTTCCAGAAGGATGCCAAGCGCTGGCTGATGGAATCCTACTACCGCAAGATGCGCGTGCGCACGCGTCTGCTCCTCGACGAGGACGGCGCACCGCTGGGCGGCGAATGGAATTACGACAAGGAGAACCGGAAGCCTTGGAAGGGCACGCCCCCGCCACCGAAGTCTTGGGACGTATCCCATGATCACTCGGCGATCTGGGCGGAGATCGAGGCCGCCGGCGTGAGGACGATGGGGAAGCCTTCGGAAAAGGACTTCCCGTGGCCGGTCGACCGCAAGGAGGCCTTGGCTCAGCTGGACGCCTTCATCGTGCGTGGCCTGCCGGATTTCGGCGACTACGAAGACGCGATGCACACGTCTTCGGACCGTCTGTTCCATTCACGGCTGTCCTTCGCGCTCAACGTGAAGCTGCTTTCGCCCATGGAGGTCGCGCGGGCCGCGGCCGAGGCACACGCCGACGATCCTAGGCGTTATCCGCTCGCGGCCACGGAGGGCTTCGTGCGGCAGATCATCGGTTGGCGCGAATACGTCCGCGGGGTCTATTGGGCCAAGATGCCTGGTTACGCCGAAGCCAACGGGCTCGGGCACACGCTCTCGCTCCCATCGTGGTTCTGGACCGGCAAGGTGAAGATGAACTGCCTGCGCCATTCGGTCGGGCAGTCGCTCGACACCGCCTATGCGCATCACATCCAGCGCCTCATGGTCATCGGCTCGTTCTGCCTGACCGCGGGCGTCGACCCGGCCGAGGTCGAGAAGTGGTATCTCGGCGTCTACATCGATGCTTTCCAGTGGGTCGAACTGCCGAACGTCATTGGCATGAGCCAACACGCCGACGGCGGCTTCCTCGCCAGCAAGCCGTACTGCTGCGCCGCGAGCTACGTCTCCAAGATGTCGAACTACTGCGGCGGCTGCCCTTACGATTCCAAGGATCGCACCGGCCCGCTGGCGTGCCCGCTCAACGCGCTCTATTGGGACTTCTGGCTGCGTCACCAGGACCGTTTCCTGAACAACCCCCGCATCGGCATGGCCGTCCGTCAGGCCGCGAACATGTCGCCTGCCGAGCAGGCCGCGGTGAAGAAGAAGGCCGCCGAGCTGCGCGCGGGCATCGAGGAGCTGTAAGCGGTCGGATTGAGGCCCGGACGGATGGCGGAGACGGCTATCGTTTCAGCCGGACGACGTACTCCACGTAGCCGATCATCATCTCGTCGGTGGTCTGTTGCCCCCATCTCACCGTCTTGGTCGGGTCGGGGTTGGCCCGGTTGCCGGCGCTGTTGTCGTAGGTCGCGGTGATGCGCAGCGAGCTGCCCCTGGGGAAGACCTTCGGCGCCTTGAAGTCATAGCGAAGCTGCCAGTTGAAGTCGTAGCGCGGGATGTCGAGGAGGAGTTCCTCGCGGCCGTCGGGGTGGATAAGTTCGTACCTGAAGGCCTTGCCGCGCACGTGCATATGAGCGAGCAGGTTCGTCACCGTGAGGTCGACGGGGACGCGCTGGGTCTTGGTCTCGACGTGGTTGGCTTCGTTCGGGGGAATCCTGATGAGCGGCTTGGCCACTCCGACGGTACGAATTTCCAGCCGCGGGGATTCCTTGGCGAAGATCAGCCCGAGCCGCATCCGCTCGGAGACGGCCTTGCCGCTCGGGGTGTAATGGATCTGGAAACTCAGGCGCGAACCGGCCGGCAACTTGCGGGCGATGCCGTCGTCGAACACGCGGGCGCTGTTGCCGGGCACGTAGATCGCCCAGTAGTTCTCGGCGCCGCCGGAGACGATCTTGGAGCCCGGAGGATGAGCCATCACGATCACATGGTGCACGACGTCCCTGGCCGTCGGAATGATCTCATACGCCTTAACCCATTTGTCTTCGCCGAACTCGGTCGTGACGACGTCGGTCTGGTAGGGCATGACGCCGGAGGCCTTGATCGCATAGGCCTTGCTGAGCGGGATGATCGTGTCGGGCTTGCCGATCGTCCATTCGCCGTCGAATTTCAGCGGCGCCGGAGCGTCGGCGGCGTCGCCCGGCGGCCGGTCCTTCGATTCGATCCAGGCGATGAGGTCGGCCTTGTCCTTGCTCCCGAGCGAACAGTCGTTGGCGAAGGGGCTCGGGCCGCCGTCCTTCGGCGGCGCGGCGAACCAGGGCGGCATCGTGCCTTCGGTCAGCACGCGTCGGATCGACTTGGCGTGATCCTTGACCGAGGCGAGGTCGTCCAGGGGGAAGGGGGCGACGCCTTGGTCATGGTGGCAGCGGACGCAGTTCTGCTGGAGGATGCGCGCGACGTCCCGGTGATAGGTGATGGCCGTCGCCGGTCCCGTGCCGGGTTTCAGGTCCAGTTCGCAGCCGGGCGCGGACGTGGCCGAGGTCGAGACCGGCCGGCCGGCCGTCGTTTCGGCGATGGCATCCGCAAGGTAGCGGCGGGTGGGGCGTTCGCGGCTGTAGTCGACACCGTATTGGTCGTCCAAGGCGCCGCGATAGCGCAGGGTGCGGCGCGCATCCAGCAGGAAGACCTCGGCCGTGGTCCTCGCGCCGAGGGCCTTGGCGAGGGCGCCGTCGACGTCATGGCAGTAGGGCGAAGTCAGCCTGGCTGTCTTCAGCTGCTCCCGGATCTCCGCCGGTTTCTCGCCGGCCATCGCGTTGACGACCAGCAGGGTGATGCCTTGGGAGTTAAGGTCTTTTTCCAGCGCCACCAGCGAGGGCAGGGTGCGCTTGCTGATCGGGCAGGCGGAGCTCGACATCGCAATGACGAGTCCTTGCTTGGCGCTCAGTTCGCTCAGGCGATGGGGTCGGCCCTCGAGGTCGACGAAGGATTGGTCGGCGATCAGGCGCCCGACTCCCAGGTTGCCGGCATGCTCGGGCACAGGGCCGGAGGTGCGGGCGGGAGCGGCGAAAAGCGAGCCCGTCAGCAGGAGGACCGTGAGGATGCGCCTACCCATCACCGTCTCTAAAACCAGCAAGGCAGCAAGGTTTACGGTCGGGGGCTTACTTCTTCGCCGCGGCCTTCTTCTTGCCCTTGCCGATGGTGGCCGGGAGCGGATCCACGCCCGGCAGCGGGAAGTCGGGATTAGGCACGCGGGCCGCGGTCATCTTCGCTTCGAGTTCCTTGACGATTTTGGGGAACTTGGGGGCGAGGTCGGTCGTCTCGTTCGGGTCGGCCTCGAGATCGTAGAGCTGCGTCGTCACGGGGTTGCCTGCGCGGGCGGCCTTGAGCATGTCGGTGCGGATGGCCTTCCACCTCCCGTCCCAGATCGCCTGCTGCGCGCCATACCCTGCGAACTCCCGGTAGAGCGGGCCCGTCCTCGGGGCGTCCTGTCCCTTGATCGTGGCCAGGAGGCTTTCGCCGTCGTGCTTGGCCGGCGTCAGGGCGCCGGCCGCCTCGGCGAAGGTCACGTGCCAGTCCTCGAATCCGGAGATCCGTGCGGAACGGCGTCCCGGAGGGCAGGACCTGGGCCAGCGCACGACCGTCGGCATCCGGACGCCCCCCTCATGCAGCGAGCCCTTGAGCCCGCGCAGGCTTCCGACCGAGCTGAAGAACTTGGTCTCCACGCCGCCGACGTCGTGCGTCGCGCCGTTGTCGGAGCTGAACACGACGAGCGTGTTGTCGGCGACGCCGGCCTTCTCCAGGGCGGCGATGATGCGCCCCACCTCGGCGTCGAGCCGGGTGATCATCGCGGCGTAGGTGGCGCGTGGCGTCCGGTTGGGCACGTAGGAGCCCGGGTTGGCGGGCGTGAAAGGCGGGTCCTCGGGGAACTTGCCGTCGTACTTGCGGAGGTCGGCCTCGGGGATCTGAAGGGAGACGTGGGGGAGGGTGGAGGCGTAGTAGAGGAAGAACCTGCCGCCCGCGTTGCGCGCGATGAAGTCCTCCGCTCCCCGGACCAGGCGTTCGCCGAGGAAGTCCTTCCCGATGAAGGGCGCGTAGGCCGCCGGGTCGAGCGGGTTGGCGCCCTCGGGGAAGCGGGCGTGGCCGGGCGTGCCCTCAGGCCCGTTGTCGAGCAAGACCTCGCGTCCGTCATCCCAGACCGCCTTCGGATAGTGGCTGTGGGCGACCCATTGGCTCGTCAGGCCCAGGAAGCGGTCGAAGCCCTGCTTCATCGGGTTGCCCGATGAGCCGAAGCCGCCGAGGCCCCACTTGCCGAACGCGCCGGTCACGTAACCTGCGTCCTTCAGCGTGCGGGCCACCGTCAGCGCGTCGACGGGCAGCGGCGTCTGCTCACGGTCCCCAATGTCGCGGTTGTCCCGCGCGTGCGCGTGTCCGGGGCTGAAGCCGGTCATGAGCACCGAGCGGGAGGGTGCGCACACCGCGTTGCCCGAGTAGTGCCGCGAGAGCACGAGGCCTTCCTTGGCCAGCCGGTCCACGTGCGGGGTGAGTATCTTGGCCTGGCCGTTGAAGCCCACCTCGGCGTAGCCCAGGTCGTCTGCAAGGATGAAGACGATGTTGGGACGGTCGGCGGCCCCCAGCGAGAGGGCGCAGAGCAGGAGGGGGAGCAGGCGGGGTGTGCGGCTCATGCCCCTTTATGGTCGCTGTCGCCGAGGTTGTCGAGGCGGGGCGGCTTTGTCGGGTTGACATCCCCCCGCGGGCGGGGCTTAACCACCTTTCCTTTGCTCGGGCTGTAGCGTAGTCTGGTAGCGCGCTTGCATGGGGTGCAAGAGGTCGTGAGTTCGAATCTCACCAGCCCGACCAAAGGAAAGCGCCGGAAGCCCCCGCGGGGGGCGCGGCTACTTCTTGCCCTTCTTGGCCGTCTTGCCGGTCCTGGGGCTCTGGAAGAGGGGCTGGATTAGCTGCGTGTTCCACGCGGTCAGTTCCGAGGCGAGCCGGGCGGCCAGCTCCGGCTTAGCCGCCGCCAAGTCCTTGGATTCCGAGAGGTCAGCCTCGAGGTCGTAGAGCTCGTCGGGCTGCTTGCCGTTGCGGACGAGTTTCCATTGTCCGGCCCGGACCGCGTAGCTGCTGCCCCCGCCAGTGCGCCAGAAGAGGTTGGCGTGGGGCAGCCCCGTGTCCTCGCCCTTGAGGAAGGGGATCAGGTTCACGCCGTCGAGCCTGCGTTCCGAAGGGGACGGTGCGCCGGCGAGCGCGAGCGCCGTGGCGGCGACGTCCAGCGACGACACGGGTCCGCCGTAGGTGGAGCCGGCCTTGAGCTGGGCGGGCCAGCTCACCACGAAGGGCACACGGATGCCGCCTTCGTAGACCATGCCCTTGTTCCCGCGGAGCGGGGTGTTGTCGGCGCCCAGCGAGGGCGGCGTGCCGCCGTTGTCGCTGAAGAAGAAGACCAGGGTGTCCTGCGCCTGGCCGCTGTCTGCGAGGGCCTTGGTGACGGCGCCGACGGCGTCGTCGAGGAGGCTGATCTGCGCGAGGCACTTGCGGCGGACCGGGTCCTTGACATCGGCGAACTGCTTCTCGCGCTCGATCGTGGGCATGTGCGGCGTGTGCGGAGCGTTGAAGGCTAGGTAGAGCATCCAAGGTGCGCCGGCGTTGCGCCTGATGAAGGCGGCGGCCTCCTTGCCGAAGGCCTCGGTGAGGTGGGCGGGCACTTCGGGGGTCGCCTGTCCGTCGCGGGTGAGCGGGACGTTGTATTCTTTTTTCACGTCGATCGCCCAGTCGGAGTACGCGTGGCCGCCGCCGATGAAGCCGTAGGTCTGGTCGAAGCCGCGGGCCCACGGCGTGTGCGCGGGGGTGGCGCCGAGGTGCCATTTGCCGATCCAGCCGGTCTTGTAGCCGGTTTCCTTGAGGAACTGGGGCAGGAGCTTCTCGGACAACGGAAGCCCGGCCACGGCGTCGGCCGGATTATAGGCAGGGTTGTTCTCGTGTCCGAAACGCTGCTGGTAGCGGCCCGTGAGAAGTCCGGCGCGGGTCGGGGAGCAGAAGGGGTGCGACACGTAGCCGCTCGTGCAGCGCACGCCGGAGGCGGCGAGCGCGTCGAGGTGCGGCGTCGGCACGGCCTTGCCGCCGTTGAAGCCGACGTCGTTGTAGCCTTGGTCGTCGCTCACGATGACCAGGATGTTGGGCCTGGAGGAGGCGGCGAGGGCCGGACCGCAGGCGAGCAGGCAGACCAGGAGGGGAAGCAGGCGCATCCCCTTTTTTCTGCGGAAACCAGGTGTCGTGCGACTCAAAAAGCCGCCGTTCAGGCCATGCCGACCTCCCTTGTCGAAGCAGGAAGGCTAAGGTCCGAGCGTCTTTAGAATGAAATCCCAGATGTCCGCGAAGCCCTCGGTCGGGTGACCGGGGTATTTCAAGTGGCAGGTCACGCCGGCCTTCCGGGCGAGGCGCTGATAGCCGACGCCCCAGGCGGGGGAATGAACTTTGTAATCCATCTCGGTGACCTTCTCCGGCTGGGTCAGGCCCCAGTTGTTCTCGAAATAGATCGGCGCCGAGCCGGCGTGCAGGAGGTGCTCGGACGACCACTTGCGGATCTCAGGCATGAGCTCATCGCGACGTTTGAGCGATTCCTCGAACGTGCATCCGAATGCCGGTGCGCCCCATTTGACGCCGGGCACCCACGCCTGCATCAGCTTCGGATCGAAGGTGGGCTGGCTGCGATAGGCGGCGACGCCGCTGACCCGGGAAGACGTGCGCGCAACGGGATCCGCGGATCGCGCATCGGCCTGGTCCGGGCTGGCGCCCACGTACAGCGCGGGTTGCGCGCCTTGCGAGCCGCCGCCGACGACGACGCGGGCGGGGTCGAGCTTCCAGCGCGAGGCGTTGAGGCGCACGTACTGGACGGAACGGACGGCGTCCTCCATGACATAGCGCACGGGGGTCTTCTCTTTGTCGGCCACCGCATCGGTCATCGTGCGCACCTCGACGGCCACGAGCGCGATACCTTGCGCCAGGAAGCGGTTGGGGTCGGGGACGTTCTTGCTCGGTTGCCAAAGGCCGCCGTACCAGATCAGGACCGGGAACGGGGTGGCGCCCTTCGTCGGCACATAGACGTCCAGGACCTGGTGAGGATGCTTCCCATAGCTGATGTCGGCTTCGGTCGGGGCGGGGCGGACGGGCGCCGCGGCGCAGGCCGCGACCGGCAGGAGCAGGAGGCAGGCGGCGCGGGAGTTCACCGGCGGGAGGTGGGTTCAAGCCCCGGGCTGGCGAGGAGCAGCACGGCCCCGAACAGCAGGCTGCCGGCGGTCAGAAACAGTCCGGCATCGGCGCTATGCGTGACCTCGGCGAGACGACCGACCGCGAAGGGGCTGACGAATCCGCCGAGATTGCCGAAGGAGTTCACCAGCGCGATCCCCGCGGCGGCCGCCGTACCGCTGAGCAGGGCGCCGGGCAGCGACCATTGCACCGCCATCATGCCCATCACTCCCGCGGCGGCGAGGGAGATGGCGACGAGACCGAGCATGCTGTCTTGCGTCAGCCCGCAGAGGGCGAAGCCCGCAGCCGCGACGACGCCGGCGAAGGCCGCATGGCCGCGCCGCTCACGTTTCCGGTCGGAACGCGCGCCGAGCAGCAACATGAACAGCACCGCGAAGGACCATGGCACCGCGCTGAGCAGACCGACCTGCAGGGGGCCGCGCCAGCCGAGGCCCTGGATGATCTGCGGAAGCCAGAAAGAGAGCCCGTAGAGTCCCATCATCGTGCAGAAGTAGAGCAGGCAGAGCTTGCCGACGAGCGGATGGGCCAGCGCCCGCCAGGCGGATCCTTCGGCTGCGGCCGGGGCGCGGTCCGCGGCGAGATCGGCCTCCAGCGCGGCCCGCTCTTCGGGCGTGAGCCAAGGGGCGTCGGCCGGCCGGTCCGGCAAGGTGCGGTGGACCCAGGCGGCGAGCAGGGCACAGGGCATGCCCTCCAGGATGAACAGCCACTGCCAGGCCTCGAGTCCGGCGCCGGACGCGTTCTCTAGGATGAGGCCCGAGACCGGCCCGCCGACGAGGCCCGCGACCGGTATGGCGGTGAGAAAGACGGCGAGGATGCGGGCGCGGACCGAGGAGGGGAACCACGTCGTCAGGTATAGGATGACGCCAGGGAAGAAGCCCGCTTCCGCGGCGCCGAGCAGCAGGCGCTGCACGTAGAACTCCTCCTCGGTGCGGATGAAAGCCCCGAGGGCCGAGATGAGGCCCCAGAGCACGATGATGAGCGAGATGCAGCGCCGGGCGCCGATCCGGTGGAGCAGTAGGTTGCTCGGGACCTGGAAGAAGAAGTATCCGATGAAAAAAAGGCCAGCGCCCAGTCCGTAGGCCGCGTCGCCCAGCCCGAGGGCTGCGGAGAGGTGCGTCTTGGCGAAGCTCACGTTCACCCGGTCCACGTAGTTCACGAGGTAGCAGACGAACAGCGTGGGCAGGACGCGCCGGGCGACGCGGGCGTGGAGCGAGGCCGCGCTCATCGGGACACCGTCCGGGCCTCGTCGCCCGGCCCGCCGGCTCCGAGCGACCAGTCAGCCGGCCGGCCCTTGCGCTGGCGCGCGAGCCAGAGGACGGCGGCGCTCGGTTCGGATTCGTGGCCGCCCTCGAAGACCGACACGCGGGCGTTGCCGGAGGTACGGCGGAAAAGGACGGCCTTCTGGCGCTCAGGGTCGTCCTGTTTCTCCGCGGCGAGTCCGGAGGGGACCTTCTGCTCGCGCACCATGAAGCCGATGTCCTCGGCCGAGACCTGTTTGTCTGATGCGGCGAGGACGTTGAAGGCGCGTAGCGAATGGCTTACGGGCACGGAGCCGGTGTGGCCGTCGTGGATGCCGGTGTTGATGTCCAGGGGCACGCCCTTGGCCGCGGAGAGATGGAAGAGCGGGGAGCGACGGCGGTATTCCGCTTCGGTCGCGGGGCCGGGCGGTCCGCCGCAGGATTTCTCGAGCATCTTGGCGTAGTTGTTCTTCCGATCCGAGCTTTCGGCATGCCAGGCGGCGAGGTCGGAGATCGGCACCCAGGCGCTTACGCCGGCCCAGAGATCGGGCGCACGCGCGGCCATGACGAGGGACATGTGGCCGCCGCCGGATCCCCCGACGAGGTAGATGCGCGAAGCGTCGATGCGCGCGTCGCGCCGGGCGAATTCGATCGCGTCGAGCACGTCCTGCACCGCGAGTTCTGAGGCGCAGGCCTCGGGACGGCTGTTCGGGCCGCGGAAATCCGGAGCGACGAGCGCCCAGCCCATCTTCTTCGCCTGATCGATCCAGGGCGGACCTTGCTCGAAGCCGCCGCTCCAGGAGTGCAGGAAGACCAGCAGCGGCACCGCGGGACCCGCGATGTCGCGCGCCGCGGATTCAGGCCGCCAGTAGACGACCTTCTGGAGCGTGCCGTCCTTGCTGCTCGGGACGTCGACAGCGACCTTGAGGGCCATCGCCTTGGTCTCCGCGCCGGAGGGACGTTTCGCCGCGACCTTGGGTTCGGCGGCGAAGGCGACGGCGGTCAGGAGCAGCGCGGCAAGCCTCACTTCAGTTCGGGGCGGAGGTAGGCCTTGATGTAGGCGATCGGGTTGGCGTGAACGACGTTTGGTGCGCCCGGATAGACGAGCTCGCAGGGAGCCTTGATCTCGTCGCAACGCTCCTTGAGCTTCACCCCGAAATTGGCGGTATGGGTCGGGTCCTTTTCATCCTTGCCGAGATTGGGGGGCGTGCCGAAGAAGAGGCCGACGGGCGGGTCGTCGCGGCTGACGAGCTCGTAGGGGGAGTATTCCTTGATCCACGGCATGATCGCCTCGCGCGCGGCGTAGAAGGCCTGGAAGCTGGAGACCTTCTTCTTGGCGTCGCCGGTGATGCCGAAGGCGTGGGCGCCGTAGCTGCTGTTCGGCGTCCATTCGCGCATCTGCTTCGGGTCGAGCGTGGTCTGCGGGACCTGGACGGCGGCGCAGGTCAGGCGGGTCGATTCCCTGGCGATGGGATCTTCGCTCTTCGGATCGGCGAGGTCGTCGTGGAAGGCCAGCCAGAGGCTCGTGCAGGCGCCCGCGGAGCCGCCGGCCGCGCCGACCTTGGTCTTGTCGAGATTCCATTCCTTGGCCTTGCTGCGGACGAACTGGAGGGCGCGCGCGCAATCAAGCATCGGGCCCTTCACGGGCGGCACCACCTTGTCCTCGGTGGCGTCCTTGATGTAACGATACTCGACGGAGACGACGGAGATGCCGGCCGCGAGGGCTTCCTTGAGCATGCCGTTGACGGAGGAGCGGTCGCCGTTGGTCCAGCCGCCGCCGTGGATGTAGAAGAGCAGGGGGGTGGGTCGGTCGGATTTCGCGCGCCAGAAATACAGCACCTGCATGCGATGCGGGCCGTAGGCGACGTTCTCGTCGGGCTTGATGACCAGCGGGCTCTTCAGGTGTTCGGGATTGCCGTCGTTCTGGAAACGGGCCGGCGGCGCCTTTCTGGCGGGTTCGGCGGCCGTCAGGCCGGGTACGGAAAAGGCGCAAAGCGTCGCCACGACGGAGCATCGCAGGAATCTCATGGGGCCTACATTCAGCCGACCCTGCGCAGGCTGGCGAGTGATTTCAGCCGTTCAGCGCACCTTGTAGATCTTCACGTCGTCGATCCAGAGGGTCGAGTTCACAAGAAAGCTGAACCAGCGCTTCATCGGATGCCCAAACCCCGGGGACCGGTGGCTCAGCACCGGCCGCCCGTCCATGCCGACGCGCATCTCTTCGCCCTCGGTCACGAGGGTGAGCACATGCCACTCCTGGTCGAGCCTCAGGTCGCCGATGGCCTGCTTGGACTTGAGGAGCTTCTCGAGGTCGGGCGGCAAGGGCGTCCGGCGGTCCGCGGCGTCCTGGCGGGTCGCGCGTATCTTGAGGTCCATCACGCCAGTCTTGTGGTCGATGAGGGTGACCTTGCCCCCGGCCAGGATGGCGTAGCAGAGGTGGCCGGCGTGGACGCCGGGCGTCTCGCGGTCGACGAAGCCGAGCTGCATCGTCTCCCCCTTGGTCAGCCCCGGGAACTTGAAGCGCACGACTACGCCGCCGTCACGGAAGCCGGCCTCGTGGTGGATGTGGGCGGCGTGGCCCGCCTCCTTGGACGCGCTGGAGATCTTGAGTACGCCGCCGTCCAGGTCGGCCTGCTTGATTTTCGGGACACGGTCGGCCGTGGCGCTGTTCCATCCGTTGCCGATCGCCTTGGCCAGATTGCCCGCCTCCTCGCGCTCGAAGGCGTCGTGGAAGACGAGCCTGCCCTCCCGGGTCAGCCAGACCAGGTCGTCGACGGGGGCCGCCCTTGAGGGCAGGGCGAGCAGCAGGGCCAAGACGGCGGCGGCGGTCTTCATGGGAGTCAGGCTTTCAAGGCCGTGATCACGCTGCGGTCGCAGGCGGTCTCGGCGAAGCGGAAGGAGCCGAAGCCGGCTTCGGACAGCAGTTCGCGCATTTCACCGACCCCGTAGCAGCGCCCCTCGGTGACGCTCATGAGCAGCGCGGAGTAGGCGGCGACGGGCAGGGGGCCGTCCTTGGCCTCGTTCAGGTGGGCGTCATGGATGACGATGAGTGAGCCGGGCTCGAGCGCGGCGGCCGAGGCGGCCAGCAATGTTCGCACTTTCGGTACGTCCCAGTCGTGCAGCACGTTGGAGAACAGGTGGACGTCGTGTCCTGTCGGCAGCGGGTCGCGGAAGATGTCGCCCGCGACGACGGACACCCGTTCCTCGCACCCCCGCTTGCGGATCATCGTGCGCGCGATGCCGTCGACCGGCGGGCGCTCGAGGACGGTGGCCCGCATGCCGGGCGTGCCCTGGGCGAGCACGCAGGCGTAGATGCCGGAGCCGCCGGCCACGTCGAGCAGGCTGCGCCTTCCGGCGAGTCCGGCCTCGCGCAGGAGCGCCGGGCCGAGCGTGAAGCCGCGGCAGTCCATGGCGGCCGTGAAGCCCGTGGCGAACTCCTCCGTGAGCATCGCCTCGGTCCAAGGCTTCTCGTCCTTATAACTGCCCCAGTTGGCGGGACGGTCGGTGCGCAGGATCGTCACGAAGTCCTTGGCCACCGGCCGCTCCTTGAGCGACGCGTAGTAGGGGATGAGCGAGCGGGGCGAGTCCTTCGTCAGATGTTCCGTCGCGGTCGGCGTCGCATGGAAGCGCCCGTCCGTCCACCTGACCAGACCGTTGGCGGCGAAGAACGTGAGCATCACGTCGGCGGGCCGCGGGTGCACGCCGAACGAGCGACAGACCCCCTCGAGGTCCATGGGCTCCCGGGCCAGCCGTGTGAAGAAATCGAACTCGCAGGCCGCGGCGGCGATCAAGTCCGCCGCGTAGAGCCCGTCGCGGTACCGGTAGAGCTGGAGGGGGTCGGTCTCGGGGCCGCAGGTCAGGTCATGACCCATGTCACTTGCGTTTGGTCGGCCTGAGTTCCTCCGCGGTCCAGCCTCCCGCGCGGTCGGAGTACTTCGCGCGGATGTCCTTCACCAGCGAGGGGGCCACGGGGGAGGCGGTGTGCTCCCATTCGCGACGCACATAGGTTAGCACCGCCCCGATGTCCTCGTCCGACAACTGCAGCATCGGTGGCATGGCGAGGTCCCAGGTGCGGCTCCCGACCTTCACCGGGCCGTTCAGCCCGTGCATGACGATCCTTGCGGCGACGTCGGGCGAGCCGAGGACCCATTCGCTGTCTACCAGGGGGGGTGCGAGCCCTTCCAGTCCGTACCCGTGAGGCTGATGGCAGCCGCCGCAGAGGGATGCGTAGATGGTGCGTCCTTTCTCGAACGCTTCCTGCTGGGCCGCGGTGAGGGGTGTGATCTTCGGAGGAGGCGGCGCGCCGGGCTTGCCGGCCCAGACCAGCCGCTGGTCCACGGCGGTGAAGGCCTTGGCTCCGTCGCCGGATCGCAGGGAGCTCTTGAGGGAAGCCAGGGCGGGGGAGGGGCCGTCAAGCCAGAGAGGCTTGGGCTTGGCGGCTCCCCGGCCGGTCGTGGTCTGCGCTAGGCCCTGCATGATGGCCACGCGCGCGGACGGCTTGGCGTCGGCAAGCTTGAGCATCTCCTCGAACGGGTCCGCCTTGCCGGCCTGGGCCACCATCGAGCCGAGCGCCCGGAGGACTTCCAGCGCCGGCTTGTCGGGCTTGTCCCCGGATTTCTCGGCGATGATCCTGGCCAAGGACGTCTCGCGTCCGCGAGCTCCGGTAAGTGCTCCTTCCCGCACGAGCACGTTGTCGCCGCGGCGGATCAGCGTCCGGGCGAGGGCGTCGTCCGCCACGGGCAGATTGGAGGCCGAGAGGCGCACGGCGACCTGGGCGAGCACCCCCGCGTCCGTGTCTTCGGACAGCGCGGCGATCTCGGGGATGACCTCGGCGGGAGCGGTGCGGACGGCGGCGGCCCGCACGCGCGCGTCAGAGTCCTTGAGGGCCGTGCGGGCGGTCGCCGCGTCCAGCGCGCCCAGCCCGTCGAGCGTCCACAGGGCGTGCAGCTTGCCGAGCGACGGGGCCTTGCTTCTCGTCGCGATTGCGCGGAGGGCGGGCGCTGCTTCCGCGGCGCCCCGTTCGACGAGCAGCCGCTGGGCGGTGTCTCGCACCCAGCCGCCCGGGTGGGCGAGGGCGCCGACCAGCCCCTGGGTGTCGCTGGGCATGCGGAAGGCCGGGGCGCGAGGCGCGCCGTCGCGGACGACGCGCCAGATGCGGCCGCGGTCGAAGGGGGTGACCAGTTTGCGGTCCTCGATGTTCGCCACCAAGTAGTGGGTGAGGAAGGCCTCGTGCTGGATGATGCCCCGGTAGAGGTCGACGAGCAGCATGGTCCCGTCGGGCGCGTTCAGCGCCTGCACCGGACGGAAACGTTCGTCCGTCGAGGTCAGGAACTCGGACCCCGGGTGCGGATCGACGGCCGTCACCATCCCGTCCTTCTCCGTCAGGGTGAGTCGTTTGACCAGGTTGCCGGCGGGCTCGGGTATGAGCACGCTGCCGGCGAAGTCGGCCCCCAGTCCGTCGCCGCGGTAGACGCCCGCGCCGCAGGTGGCGGTCACTTTCGCCAGCGTGCCGTCGGCGCGCAGGGTCTTTCCGTCGTAGCCACGGTTGACGCCCGGGGTGGGGTGCGAGGGCCAGATGTCCTGGGCTGCCATCGCCTTGTGGTTGATGCCCGCGGCGGTACGGAGGAGGGGATTGCGCGAATAGGCTTCGGCCTGGAGCAGGTCCGTCCGGAGGAGGTCGGAGTTGTAGTTGTAGTAGAGTCGCCCCACGTCGTCCTGGCAGAGCCCCCACTGGCCTCGCCCGAGCCCGCCCGGGAGTTTCTTCCACTGCCCGCCCGTGAGGCGGAGGCGGGAGGCGTAGCCTGCGCTGTAGACGTGGTTGTCAATCGACCAGATCGGGGCGTTGGCCATGTGCTCGGGCTGTCCGCCCGCCCGGCCGAAGTCATCGACGACGACCGTCTGCTTGTCCGCGCGGCCGTCGCCGTCCGTGTCCTGCATGAACCAGAGGTTCGGGGGGACGGCGACCAGCGCGCCGCCCGCCACGGGCATGACGGCTCGGGGCATGACCAGCTTGTCGGCGAACACGGTGGCCTTGTCCATGCGGCCGTCGCCGTCCGTGTCCTCGAGCACGGAGATCCTTCCGTTGGGTTCGCTCTCGCCGCCGCCGTCGAGGTCCTGCATGTATCCGATCATCTCGACCACGAACAGGCGGCCCCGTTCGTCGAAGGCCGCGGCGATCGGCGACTGCACCATGGGCTCGCAAGCGACCAGTTCGACGCGCCAGCCCTTCTCGACCTTGAACGTGGCGAGCTGCTGCTCGGCGGAGAGCGGCGCGGGCGCGGGCGGGCGGAACTTGAGCTCCACCTTGGAGGGTCCGGCGTTCTTCTCGTGCAGGGCCAGGGCGGAGGCGCAGCCGAGCGCGAGCCAGGCGAAGGCGACGAGCGGGGTCTTCATGCCCCCTACGTCAAAGGGAAACGGCCGTCTTGCCAAACAAAACAGGCGATTCAGCGGAGCGAATCCAGGGGGATGACGGCGAGCTCGGCGCTGTTGTTGTTCCAAAGTTCGCGACCTGTGCCGACCCGGCCCGCTCCTCCGCCGCTATTGGAGTAGCCGACGTAGAGGAAACCGCCCATCTCGAGGGCGCAGGGGTAAGCGAGGGCGGCCTTGGGATGGGACTCCCCGGCCCCCCGGGGGTGGACCGCGTCCCGGATGACGAAGATGCGGCTGAAACCTTCCTCGCCAGGTTCCGAGAGCGCGATGCTAAGCGGGGCTCGTCGGTTGCCTCCGTCGCCACTGATGGAGCTGATGAGGTAGCGACGTCCGTCCGACAGCATGCCGGCGCAGGGCTTGGTGGCGGCCATGGGCATGTCGGAAGGCGAGAGGGACGTCCAGGTGCGGCCGCGGTCGCGGCTCACCGCGGTGAGCAGCTGCGCCTTCTGTCCGTAGCGTGAGTAGAGGTGCACGCTCTTGCCGTTCACCACGACGGCGGATTCGCCCCAGACGCTGCCGAGTCCCGGCGACATCGGGATCCGGACGAGGTCCCACTTCGTGAAGTCGTCCCCGCGGCTGATCGCCACGGCAGGCGGGTTCTGTCCGCCGATCGAGGCACCGGACATGATCCAGTTGCCGTCGCCGAGCGGGACGGGCGGTTCGAGCGGCCAGAAGCCGCCGCCGACCACCATGCCGAGCTTCTTCCAGGATCCGTCCGCCTGCAGCTGGTAGGCGCGCGTGTGCACGTCCTTGAGCGTCCCCTTGTAGGCGCCGTGGAAGGCCCACAGGCGGCCTTCATGCGAGAGCATCACGCCATGGCTGACCCCGACTTCGGGTTCCGGCGCGCCGTCGATGGTGCGTACGGGGCTCCAGGTGCGGCCGTCGTCCTCGCTGCAGGTGAAGCGCGCTTCCTCGCTCGAAGTGTTCTCGCCTCCTTGGTTATGACCGAAGGTTGCGTAGAGCCGGCCTTGATGGGAGGCGAGGGCTACGCCGTGCAGGAATCGGTAGCCGTCCAGGGCGAATTCGTAGGGCTTGATGACCTGGAAGCGCACGTTCCGGACGCGCGGCTGGTCGGCGACCAGCGGCACCGGACCTTCGGAGTCCCAGACGTCGGAAGGGTGGCGGGGCGAGGCGCACCCGGAGAAGATCGCGCCCGTCGCCGCCAGCAGCAGGAGGCGCCCTCTCATTTGGCGGCCCCCGCCTTCTTCTTCTTTTTGCCGCCCTTCTTCTCGGCGGCGTCCTTGGGCGCGGGCAGGGAGCCGTCGGCCGGCGGCGTGTCGGCGAAGTCAGGGATGCGGAAGGCCACGGCCTTGGACTGCCTTTCGTATTCGGCCTCAAGTCTCGTGCGCAGGTCGGCGGCCTCCGGGGCGTTCGCCAAGTTGCGGGTCTCGTAGGGATCCGCCTTCAGATCGAAGACCTCGGTCCAATCGTCGTGGCCAGGATACTTGATCATCTTCGCATCGTTTGTGCGCACGGCCGTCGTCGTGGGCACGCCGAATCCCCTTTCGAAGAAGTAGCAGTAGAAGAAGGCGTCGCGCCATGCGACATCCTCGCGGGCCTCCAGCAGCGGCCGCCAGCTGCGCCCCTGCACGGCGGCGGGGATGGGCACCCCGGCCAGGTCGAGGAAGGTGGGCGCGGGGTCGACGTTGAGGACGATGCGGTCGTCGGTGCGGCCTCCTTTCACGGCGCGCGGGTAGCGGACGACCATCGGAATCCGCAGGGATTCGTCGTAGGCCGAACGCTTGTCCCCGAGCGCATGCTCGCCGAGGTAGTAGCCGTTATCGCTGGAGAAGACGAAGACCGTGTCCTCCGCCAGCCTGAGTTCATCGAGCAGGGCGAGCAGGCGCCCGACGTTGTCGTCGACGGCGTTGATGCCCCTGAACATGTTCAGGTTGGTCGGGACGAGGCCCGCCGGAGCCGCGGCCGCGGCGGCCGCGGCCTTGGGGCCGACGCTCTTAAGGTAGGGCGGCTTCAGCCCCAGATTGGGCACGGCGCGGGCCTGTTCGCCTTCGTAGGCCTTCTCATGACGGGGCGGCGGGGTGAAGGGCCCGTGGCAAGTCTTGAAGGCGAGGATCGTCAGGAAGGGGCGCTCGCGGTTGGCGCGGATGAAGTCCATCGCGAGATCGGTGGTCACGTCGTCGACGAATCCCTTGGTCGCGCGGCGCACGCCGTCGACCTCGACGGGGCAGTCGAAGTACACGCCCTGTCCGGTGAAGCTCGCCGAGGTGTCGAAGCCGGGTCGTTTGCCCGACTGGCTGCCGTGGTGCCACTTTCCAAAGAAACCCGAGACGTACCCGGCGCCGCGCAGGAGCGCGGGCAGGCTCACGTTGCCCTCCGGGTGCGGCGTATGGTTGTTCGTCACGCCGTTGAGGTGCCCGTATTGGCCCGTCACCAATGAGGCCCGCGAGGGTGCGCAGAGGGAGTTCACGACGAAGGCGTTGCGGAAGCGCAGCCCTTCGGCCGCCAGACGGTCGAGGTTCGGGGTCCGCAGCCAGGGGAAACGGCCTTTGTCGCCCTGTTCACGCTGCACCGCCCCCATCGCGTCCCAGCGCTGGTCGTCGGAGAAGACGTAGACGAAGTTGGGCTGGCGGCTCGCGGCGGCGCCGGACGCCGCGATCAGTGCAAGCAGGAGCGGGATGAGACGCATCCCCTCATCGTGGGTCGGCCTCCTTGGCTGGCAACCCCGCAGGGGGCGGCGGGGGTTCGCCGACGGTGATGCGGCGGGGGTTCTCCCCGGCGGGCAGGTTGATGACAAAGGCGTAGCTTCGCCGGTCGGGCGCCGGCTCAATCTGCCAGAACTCGGTCCCGTGCGAGGCCGGATCGGGCGGCGTTCCCGGGATGGCGGGGGCGGCGGGCTTGTCCCCGGTCGCAGGGACGGCCGGCTTGCCGTCGAGCAGCACCTGAATGCGGCGTGGCGGCAGGGTCAGGCCGGAAAAGCGCAAGGGCACATGGCCGACGCCGCCCGCGAGGGTGATCTCGGCGCGGTTGTCCTGGCATTCCACGGAGACGGCAGGATGCAGCGATCGTAGCCGGCCGACCGATACCGTGACATCCCTCGCCCCCTGCTTGGCCTCCCGCAGGACCATCTCCGGTGCCGAACGGGTTCGAAGGGCCTCCCTGAGCTTCTCGTCGGGACCGTAGTAGTCGTCCGCGCTTCTTGGGATCACGACGTGCTCGATGAGCGCCTCGACGTAGTCGCCGGGCAGGAGCGACTTAACGCCGGGCGGCGCGGTGATATCCAGCGTGACCGTGCGCATCCTCCGGGGAGGAATCGAATTCCGTTCAACAATCCAGGGGTTCGCCGGCTGTCCGCCCAGCACGGCCTTCCAGGAGCGGATGATGAAGCCGCGGTCGGCGAAGGCTCCGGTGCGCGCAAAAAGAGGGTCCTTGCCGCCATGCAGGGAGACCCACGGCGTCCGGCCGGCCATTTCCTGGGGTGCGCCGAGCACGGTGCGTCCGTCCTCCTTGCCGTGGGGCTCGGGCTTCCAGGCGCGCAGGACGCCTCCGGCGTCCCCCAGGGCGAAGGCCTCCTCACGCGGGTAGTTGTACTGCTCGGAGCCCATCTGGAATACGGTGAAGCGCTGGAAGTCCACCTGCTCCTTGACATCGAGTCGCAGGCGGTAGCTGGCCCGCGCGATGTCGGTCGTGCGGCCGATCTCGACCTCGGCGCGGGTGGCGATGGGCCCGCCGAATCGGCTCGTGTTCCTGCCCAGCCCGCCGGTGTACACGGTCCGCGAGAGGCAGGGCCCCTGCGAGAGGTAGGCGGTCCTCACATCGGTCGGAAGGAGCCTCGCCGAGGGCGACTGGGCGGTCTCGAGGATGAACCAGTCCGCCCCGCCGACGTTGTTGGTCCATTGCCATCTTTCGCCGCGCGTAGGCGTCACCATCAGGGGTCTGACATCCAGGACGATGTTGCCGCGCTGCACGCGCTCGGGCTCGAAGCAGAAAGTTTCCCCCCAGGCTCCGATCGCCGCCTCCTCCCAGACCCTGTTCACGCCCCAGCCGATGAGGCTCAGCTGCGAATGGGACACGGCGGGGAGCCTCCCCCAGTGTCCGTAGGCCAGGGCGAGCTCCAGTTCGACCTCCCGGCTGGCGATGTCGAGCTGGAGCATCGTCACGCCATGGAACCAGACGCCAGCGTTCTCATCGTCTCCGGGTTGCGTGTGCCAGTTCTTGCTCAGCTGGACCGGAATCCCGGTGGGCGTGCCGTCCGGCCCGCGCAGGACCGCGGTGATCCCCGTGACGGGGGCGCCCAGCGCGTGCCGGAGGCCGGCGGCGGTCTTGATGAACATCACCCTGGCCACATCGTTGAAGCGGCGATCGCCCGTCCGGCCGAGCCGGAGGCGCACGCGTTCCAGCAGGTCGTTGCCTTGCCCGGCGCCCCTGACGGAGTCCAGGTCGACCTTGAAGCAGCCGAGCGCCTCGTCCCAGGTCACGGGCAGCGCGGCCCCGGTGTCCTTGTCCTGTGCGGTGAGCGTCAATCTTTCTCCGCTCGCTGCAGGTTCTGCGCCGACCCTGTACGCGCTGTCCCGCCGCACCACCAGCAGGCCACGATGCCAGCCGGAGACGTCCGCCGGCGTCGGGCCGTTCCAGTTGATGGTGAACGGTGCCGTGGCGAAGATGCTTCGGGTGTCGTTGCCTGGCTTCCCAAAAGCCATCCCCATGCGGACGTCCTTCCATTCGCGACGTCCCCGCCGTTCCCGGGCCGCGACCTGGTCGTTGAAAGACAGCGCGAGCCCGCCGTCGATCGTGGCGGCGGGTCGGCGCGCCGCACGGGCGCCGATCTCAGATGCCGTCAGAGCCCGCGGATGGGACCGCAGCTCGTCGACCACGCCCTTGAAGTGGTAGCCGTCGCCGTGGCCGTCCCCGCGGCGGCCGATCGTGATCGGTACGTCGCCGCTCACCCGCGCCCCTTCCTCCTGGAAGTGTCCGGCGGGCGCGCCGTTCACGAAGAAGACGTAGCGTCCGCCGTCGTAGGTGAGCGCGACATGGTTCCACGCCTCGGTCCTGACCTCGGAGGGTGAGACCAGCATCCGGGCGCTTTTTCTCCCGCCGGGCCCGTTGAACCGGGCGGCTAGCCTGGTCCCGGCCAGCGTGATGCCTAGACCGCCCGCGCTTTCTTCGTTGGCCCCCCGGCAGAAGATCCAGGGCGTCTGCTTCGTGGCCTCGCCCGTATCCTCGGGCACGTAGACCCAGAGCTCCAGGGTGAAGCTTCGCGCCGCGAGGGAGGGGTGGGAGGGAATCTCGAGATGATTGCTCCCCGTCAGTCCGAAGCCCCCGCCTCGGACGCCGAAGGAGGCTTCCCCTTCGAGGATGGGTTCGAGGGGCGGACGTGCGTGCAGCAAGAAGGATAGGCGGTCCGGCCAGGCCACGGTCTCGAATCTGAAGTCCCCCTGCAGCCGCTGGCCCTGGGCGTTGCTCACGTCGAGGCCGAGGATGTCCATGCGCTGCAGGAATCTCCCGGACTCCATCACGCGCGGACCGGACTTCCCGTCCCAGGGCTTGCCGCGGATGATGTCGTACTCCACGCCGTCGACGGTGAGTGACAGGCTCTTGAGGCCGGTCGGCATCGTCATGCCTGTTCTCTCCGGGCCTGGACGGGCCAGCGGCTGCCCCGGGGCCTCCTCATCCGCGGGCCGTCCGAACGCCAAGTCATAAGTCGGGTAGGCGCCCGTCGCGTAGGCGCCCGGATGGCGATCTCCGAACCCTCCAAACGAGGGGAAAGCCAGCGTGCCCGTGTTCTGTGCCAGCCAGAATCGTCCGCTCTCGATCACCCGGACGCCGGGGGAGCCTAGCTCGGGCCTGACTCCTTCCCAGTGCACGCCGGTCCAGTAGTCGTGACCAGGCAGCTGGAGCCCCTGGATGAAAGGCGGCAAGTTGGCCCCGGCCGGCGTCGAGCCGGCCGCGTCCTTCTGGGGGGCGACCTGAGCCAGGGAGTACGCGGCGATGACGTGGACGATGACCGGACTCAGGGTGCGGAGCATGCGCGCAGGTTGCGGCGCCTTCCGCCGATTAGAAGGACATATTTAGCCGCTGTCGTCGTCTCACTTCGTCGCCGGCCAGTCGTCCGTACGGAAGCTGGTGGCGGGCAGTCCGGCCCCGTTGACGAGGTTGCAGTCGGGATTCTCCGCCCAGGCGTAGCGCACCGCGACGGGCGCGGACACCTCAGGGCTGCTCACCACGACTTTGTCTCCTTCGATGCGGGCTGCGGCGGGCTTCCAGGACTTGTCGGCTCCGGCGATCAGGAATCCGCGGAGCGTGCCGCCGTCGCGGGCCTTCAGGCCTTCGCCGTGCTTGAACGACACCGTGACGGAGGCTCCCTCCGCCTTGTGTCCGGAGGGCAGGGGGCCGCAGATTGCGGGAACCTTGCGGTCATAGACCGTGCCGAGGGCCCAGTAGGAGAGGCGCTTGCCGACGTCCTGCTTGTTCTTCGGGTGGATGTCCTTGGGGTCGCCGATATCGATCGTGACGGCCATGCCGGTCTTCGGCAGCGCGAGGACCTTCATCATCGATTCGCGCATGAGCGGCCAGCCCTCCGCCTCCGAGTCGCGGTAGTTGGGCAGCTGCACCCAGGCGAAGGGGACTTCGTCCTGCCAGAGGGTGCGCCAGCTCGTGACGAGCTGCGACAGCTGCTTCTGGTAGAGTGCGGCGGCCTGCGGGTTGTGCGCGTTGCCTTCTCCCTGGTACCAGAGCATGCCGCGGAGCGTGTAGGGGGCGAGGTTGACGACCTTGCCGTTGTAGAGTCCGGCGGGGCCGCCCTTGAGCCTGCGCATCGCAAGGGGGTCCCTCGGCGCCCGCACGACGAAGGCCTTGCCTTCCTTCTTGGCCTTGGCGGCCGCGGCCTTCCATGAGGCCATTTGCTTGGCGAAAAGCTCGCCGGACTTGCGTTCGTCGAAGGCGAGGTGGTCCCTCAACCGGGCGTCGAAGTTGGCCTTGGTCTCGGGGTCGGAGGACTGGGTCTCGGCGGAAACCCAGGATTCGATCGGGGTGCCGCCGACGGAGGTGTTGATCAGGCCGACGGGCACGCCGACTTCCCGATGGATCTCGCGGCCGAAGAAGTAGAGCACGGCGGAGAAGCGGCCGACGTTGTCGGGCGTGCATGCGCTCCAAGCGCCTTTGCCTTCGGCTTTCGGCCTGTCCGCATGGGTGGACGACTCCTGGTAGTGCCGGATGAGAGGGAAGTTGGCGGCGGCCTTCTCGGCTTCGAAGGCGTTGGAGGCCTGCACGGACATTGCCATGTTGGACTGCCCGGAGCCGAGCCAGACCTCGCCGACGAGCACATCCTTCACCTCGATTTTCCGGCCGTCTCTGCCGGTCGCCAGCAGGGAGCGGGGCTGGGCGCTGGCCTCCATCGCGTCGAGCCTCACGTCCCAGCGGCCGTCGCCGTCCGCGACCGCCTGCTTGCTCTGGCCACCGAACTCCACGCCGACCTTCTCGCCGGCGTCGGCGAAGCCCCAGATGGCGACGGGTTTGCCGCGCTGCAGGACCATGTGGTCGGAGATGGGGGCGGCCAGACGGAATTCCGCGGCGAGCAACGGGGCGGCGCCGAGGATGGCGGCGGCGAGGAGGGGAAGCAGGCGTGGGGAGCGCATGGCCCTAGGACAGCGGTAAGCGGCCGGGTTTGCGAGTCCGGACCTTCAGCGTTTCTTCTTCGCGGCGGGCTTCGTGGGACCAAGGGCGCCATCCGGGGGCATCGAGCGGTGCCATTCCAGGACGGCCTTGGTCAGCCGCTCGGCTAGGGCAGGTTCGGCCCCGGCCAAGTCGCGGCTTTCACTCGGATCCGTCTCCAGGTCGTGGAGACGGGCGCCGGAGCCGTCGAAATCACAGAGCAACTTCCATCGCCCGTCGCGGATGGCCAGGTCGGGCTGCGATTCGGGCAGGGCGGGGGGCCAGTTCTTCCGATCGGGCGGGCGGCGCCAGACGAGCGGCTTGGCGCGACGGTGGGCGGAGGTCCCGAGCAGCGCGGCGGAAGCGTCCTCGCCGTCGGCGCCCTCGTGTCGCGTGCCCGCCAGACGGGCGAGCGAAGGGGCCAGGTCAAAGGCGGCGATGATGGAGGTGCTGTCCTCGCCCCCGGGTGCGCCCCGCAGCAGCCTGGGCGCCCACGCCACGAGCGGTGAACGGATCCCGCCCTCGTAGATCTGGGTCTTGTGCCCGCGGAGCTGTCCGGCCGAACCTGCGCCCGGCTCCGGGCCGTTGTCCGAGCAAAGCACGATGATGGTGTTGTCGCGCAGTCGGACGTCGGCGCGGACCTTCGCGAACAGACGGCCCAGCTGACGGTCCATCGATTCGAGCACCGCGAGGTAGAGCCCGCGTTTGCCTTCGCGGAAGTCGGTGACCGGCGGCCAGAACGGGCTGTGGACGTCGTCGGGCATGACCGTCACGAAGAAAGGCCGTCCTGCCGTCGTGCTCTGGTCGATGAATGCCGAGGCCGCGTCGACGAAGCCGGACGTGATCTCGGAGCGGAGCATCCATTTCGCTGGTCCGCCCAGTCTTTCGGCGTCGGCCCAGATGCGTCCGGGCTTCTCCTCGCCCGGACGGAGGGTGAGCGGCAGCAGCTTCGGCCCCATGCCCTCGAAGTTCGTCAGCGACGCGTCGTAACCGTAGGCCGTGATCGCGGGCGCGTCGTCGACGTCGCGTTGACCGCCCAGATGCCATTTGCCGAACTGGCCCGTGGCGTAGCCCGCCTCCTTGAGCGTGCGCGCGAGCGAGGGCGCCTTCGGGTCCAGCCATTGGGCCAGCCCGCGCCGCTCGTTGTCGGCCCGGTTGTTCAGGTAGGAGGTGATCCGCCAGCGCTGCGGATGCTGTCCGGTGAGCAGCGCGCAGCGCGAGGGCGAGCAGATCGGCGAATTGACGTAGAACTGGGTGAACCGGCGGCCCTCGGCGGCCAGCCGGTCGACTTCGGGCGTGCGTGCATCCTTGCCGCCGAAGCATCCGAAGTCGCCCCAGCCCAGGTCGTCGATGAACACCACCACGAAGTTCGGCCGCGTCGAACCGAAGGATGCGGCGGCGCAGAGGACGAGGGCGGCGAGCAGGCGTGCCATGTCAGCGTAGCGAGCGGATATAGAGGATGACCGAGTCGATCTGGGCGTCGGTCATCACGCCGGCGAAGCTGGGCATCGCGAACTCGGACTTGAGGAAGGAAGCGTGCTTCTTGGCCTCGGGTTTCAGGATGGATTCGCGGAGGTAGGCGTCGTCCACCGTCAGCGAACCCTTCTTCCTCGCGTCGGTCACATAGTCGCGCTTCGAGCCGTAGAGCCCCTTCCATTTCGGGCCCACGTTGGTCATGGCGGCGTCGGTCACCGAATGGCAGGCCACGCAGCCGAAGACGGTCGCCAGCCGTCGGCCTTCCTCGGCGGACACCGTCTCCTTGGCGGCCGTCTTGGCCTGTCGGGGCGTGAGGTCGACCCGCAGGTCGCCGAATCCCTCCTGGGAGGGCTCGAAGGTCGTCAGTTCATGGATCGTCGTGTACGCGTTGTCCTCCATCCTGCGGCCGTCTGCGCTGGCGATGGACCAGCCCACCCGCAGTTGCTCGACCGGCCTGATGCCAGGGGTGGCGATGAAGACCGACCTGCCGTCTTCGGACACGTAGGCCGCGCTCGGCGTGAGCCAGTCGTTGCCCGTCGCGCCGTCTTCCTTGTACTGGGCCGAGCCGTAGGACGGCGCACGGCGGTAATGCCAGGTGGCCAGCGACCAGTTGTCGGGGTCGGAGGCCCTGGCCCTGTCCACCGGGACCTCGAAGCGCACCAGCACCCCCTTGTCCATGGGGGCGACCTCCTTCGGTAAGAGCAGCGGAGCGCCTGTGTGACGCACGCGACCGATTCCGGCGAGCGAGTCGAGGATGTTGCCCCAGCCGGCGATCTGGAATCCGGCGAGGTAGAGCTGGCCGTCCGTCGGATTCACCGATCCGTTGAGGGGAGGGAAGGAGAAGCCCTGCGCCACGCTGGCGACGCTGGCCTGCGGGCGTGAGCCGCGTCGGTTGAAGTTCACCCTGAGCAGGTCCGGCCGGTTGAAGCAAATCTGGACGAGCCCGCCGTCCAGCGGCCCCATCTTGGAGCCGATGAGCCAGACCTGGGAGAGCGCGGAGGCGTTCACCGCGTGCGGCATCCAGGTGAGCGGCGGCTCGATCGGCGCCGGGTAGCTCTCCTTGGGCAGCTTGTCGCTGAGGAAGCCGTAGAACTTGCGGCCTCCGACCAGATGGATGGGCGTGCTGGGGACGTACTGTCCCTGCTGGTCGCTGGAGGTCACGAGTCCCGTGACGGGATGCACCGCGAGGTTGGGCTGCCGGAACCCGTAGCCGAGCACCTCGTGCCGTGCGCCGTCGGCCGAGATCCTCAGTACGCTGCCGTTGTGCTTGCCGATCGTCGCGGCCTCCTGCCCGCCCTTGGCGATGAAGAATTCGCCGCCGGGCCCCACCCGCAGCGTGCTGGGAAATTCACGGAGGTCGGCCGTCTGGGCGAAGGTGTTGCAGAACAGCTCGTGCTCGTCTGCCTCGCCGTCGCCGTCGAGGTCGCGCAGGCGCCAGATGCCGTTGCGGTCGAAGGCGAAGAGCTCGCCGTCGCGCACGGCGAGGGTCATGGGTTCGTGCAGCCCGGAGGTGAACCGACGCCAGACTGGCATGGGGGACTCGCCCGCGAGGCCCGCGACCGACCACACGTCGCCGTCCAGCGTGACGACGAAGGCGCTCCCATTCTTCTGGAACTGGACGTCCGAGGGGCGGACCGCACGCTTCCAGGGATTCGGCACCGGCAGGCCGACCTCGTCGACGACGTAGGCTTCCTTGGAGTCGGAAAGCCGCGTCGAGGTCATTACGGCGCCTTTCCAGCGCAGTCCTGCGGCCGCAGGCCGTTCAAAGTCGGTACGACCCGCGGGCGGCTTCTTCTCGTCGCCATAGGTCACGCAGGCGGTGGCTGGCCCGCCGGCCGGGAATCGGAAGATGAAGTACTCGGGGTCGTCCTCGGCCTGGCCGAATCCAGCAAGGGCGAGCCCCGGCTCCAGTTCCTGGGAGGGTCCGTTGATGCGCGCACCGGCGACCAGGACGAGATCCTGCGCTCTCCGGCCGAGGGAAAGCCGGCGTTCCACGAACGGCTCGCCCGCATGCAGCGAAGCCTGCCATTGCTCCGACACCTCCGCGCCGCCGATCGCGTACCGCAGCGTGACGACGTTTCCTTCGATCGCGAGGGACCTGAAACGGGCCATGCCCTCGGGCAGGGCGCCGAGGCCGACCTCCTCGGGACTCGAGGCCGGTTCGCGCGGATCGTCGCGTCGTAGCGCGCCCGTCTGCCAGCCGGGCAGCAGGCCGTTGCCGATCCAGAGCTTGCCTTCTGGCGTGGGCAGGGGCGATTGCCCGCCGGGCGTCTTGCGCCCAGGATCATGATACGACCCTGGGGCGAGGGCCTTGTCGGTCACGCCCTTGCCGCGCCAGACGGCCGCGACGCGGCAGAGGTCGACGTCGATCGCCACGTGGCAGCCGTGCTCCAACGGCAGCACGATGGCGCGCGGCGAGAGGTTCTTCGCGCAGGTGCCGGCGCGTCGCGCGTCGATGACCGAGGAGTAGAAGGGGAAGTCGGCCTCGACCCATCCCCCCCACGGCTGCACGTCCGCCTTTGGCTTCTTCTCCGCGGCCGTCAGGCCGGCGCAGAGCAGCAGCAGGGCGGCGGCGCGCATCCGCTCAGAGCGGCCGGACGACGAGGTTGCGGAACCAGCAGGGGTCGCTGTGCTCGGTGAGCATCAGCTTGCCCTTCCCGGGCGCGAAGCCCTGCTTGGTGCGGAACTTGCTGCGGCCGATCGCCGACTTCCAATCTTCCGACTTCGTGTCGGCCGAGGAGACCGGCTTGCCGTTGAGGAAGTGCTCGATCCGGCCGTCCTTGACCACGATGCGGCTGGAGTTCCATTCGCCCACCGGCTTGAGGGCCTTGTCCTTGGCTGAGTCAACGATGTCGTAGATGCTGCCCGTGTTGTGGGAGCCGCCGCGGAGCCCGTCCGGGTGGCCGTTGTCGTCGATCATCTGGTATTCGATGCCGAGCCACTCCTTGCCGATCTTCGTGACCCAGTACTTGATGCCGTTGTTGCCCTTGGCTTCGAGCTTCCATTCCCAGGTGAGTTCGAACGAGGCGTATTCCTCCTTGGAGATGAGGGCGCCGCCGCCCTTGCCCTTCAGGTGGATGACGCCGTCGGCGTCGGCCGACCACATGGCGTTGGGCGCCTTGCCCTCCTGATCGGTGAAGTCGGCGAGGGTGAGCTTTGTCGGGCCGTCGGCGGCGGAGGCTCCGGCGGCGAGGGACAGCAGGGCGGCGAGAAGGGGGCGCATGGGGTCGGACTTAAGGGATGAACGGCGGGACGTGCCAGCGGAAAGCGGTCAGAGGCCCTTCAGCCAGGCCAGGAAGGTGCCCTCTTCGGCCATGAGCACGCCCAGCAGGTCGCTGCGGTCGTCCGTCCATGGGCGGGCGTCCGCCGGCGTCTCGGGAGTCTCCGAGGCCGCCTTGGCAATCAGCGGGTTCGCCAGCACCTTGGCGTCGGCGGAGAGCAGCATCCAGTCCGAGCTGTAGGCGCCGCCGGAGTACTCGTCCACCTGGTATTCGTTGACGTCGTTGTCGTTGATCACCGAGACGCGGAGGCCGGAGTCCGCGGCGATCAGCCGTACGACGGGCTCCAGGTCGAGGTAGCGGTTGGAGACGTGGACGGCGAGGACGCCCTCCGGCTTCAGGTGCCGACGGTAGATGACGAAGGCCTCCTTCGTCAGGAGATGGGCCGGGATCGCGTCGCTGCTGAAGGCGTCGAGCACAAGCACGTCATAGCGCTGGTCCTTCTCGCGCTCCATCGAGAGGCGCGCGTCGCCCATGACGAGTTCGACCTTGGCGGGCGTGTCGTCGAGGTAGGTGAACGAGCCCCGGGCGATCCGGACCACCTCCTCGTTGATCTCGTAGAAGCGCATCACGTCGCCGGGGCGGCCCCAGGCGGCCATGCTCCCCGTACCGAGGCCCACGACTCCGATGCGACGTCCGCCCGCCGGCCAGACCGTGCGCATCGTGCGTCCGATGCCGCTGGAGCCGGTGTAGTAGGAGGCGGGTACGCGGCGTCGGGCCGTGGCCATGAACTGCAGCCCGTGGGTCGTGCCCCCGTGCTGCAGCGTGCGCTTGTGCGAGAAGTCCTCGCCCGAGTCCTCCTCGAGCACCTTGAGCACGCCGTAAAAGTTGCGCGTCTGCTCGATGCGACCGGCCAAGGGCGCTTGCGCGTCGACGCGCAGGGCCTCGCCGAAGCCCGCCAGCAGCAGGATGAGTCCGCACCAGGCCCAGGGCCGGCGCCAGCGCGCGATGGGGCTGTCCTGTGCGGCCCAGAGGGCCGCGAGGGTGAGGGCCGCGAGGAGGAACAGCCCGACATGGAGCTCGTGGTAGTCGCGGAAGAGGGCGGGAGCCCCGAGGGCGACGAAGAGCCCGCCGACGGCGCCGCCGGCGGAGAGCGAGAGGTAGAAGCCCGTCAGGCCGCCGGCCGAGGGCCGCAGCCGGTAGACTTCGCCGTGGCAGACCATGCATCCGATGAACAACGCGATGAGGAAGAGGGCGATCTCGCCGAACATCGAAAGTCCGGAGGCGGCCTCCATCGCCCAGGCCACGGGAGCCAGCCAGGCCTGCGTCGGCGTTGCCATGTTGCCCTGCAGCATCCAGGCCGCGACCGCCGCCAGGGTGGCCGCCAGGAGAGGGAGCCAGAGCGCGCGCTGGTACCAACGAGGGCTGTCGAAGCAGATGATGAACGTCAGCAGGTAGAGGCTCAGCGGCAGCACCCAGAGGAACGGGATCACCGCGATGTCCTGACAGAGCCGGTTGGTGACGGAGAGCAGCAGGATCACGCCGCAGGCCGGCAGGGCCAGCCACAGCGTGCGGTCGATCCCCCCGGCGCGCGCCTCCTCCCCGGTCGTCGTCGCGGGGGGCTGGTCCCCCATCCGCCACACCTGCCGGCCGCACCAGGCGGCGAGCCCGGCAAAGACCGCGAGTCCCGCCGACCACCACAGGGCCTGGTCATGCCGGCCGAGCCTGGGCTCCATCAGGAAGGGGTAGCCGAGCAGCGCGAGCAGCGACCCGACGTTGGACAGTGCGTAGAGCCGGTAGGGCGAGACGCCGGGGTGGGCTCGGCTGAACCAGGCCTGGAAGAGCGGGCCGGTGGCCGAGAGGGCGAGGTAGGGCATTCCGATGGTCGCCAGCAGCAGCAGCAGGATCGAGCCGGTCGGCGACGAGCCGTCGGCGGGTTTCCACTGGTCGCCCGGCGCGATCGGCAGGAGCAGCAGCGAAAGCCCGAGCAGGGAGAGGTGCACGACGACCTGGGTGCGTGTCCGCAGGCGGGTCGTGCTGAAGTGCGCGTAGGCGTATCCGCCGAGCAGCAGCAGCTGGAAGAACAACATGCAGGTCGTCCATACGGCCGGGCTCCCTCCGAACCACGGCAGGATGTACTTCGCGATGAGCGGCTGCACCAGGAAGAGGAGCAGGGCGCCCCAGAAGATGGCGAGGGAGAATGCGGGCATGAGGGGTACTGGTACAACACCCGCGGGGCGGGTAAGTTGCCCGCATGCTCGGGCGGTCCTCCCGCCGGCTCAACCTCCTTCGCTCAGGCCAGCAGCTGCTTCACCACGCGGCAGGGCTCGACGCCCGTCAGGCGGAAGTCCAGGCCCGCGTTGCGGAAGGTCAGGCGCTCGTGGTCGATGCCCAGGCAGTGCAGGATGGTGGCCTGCAGGTCGGGGACGCGGACCTCGTCCTTGACGACGTTGAAGCCCATCTCGTCGGTCTCGCCGATCGTCTGGCCTCCCTTGATCCCCCCTCCCGCCATCCACATCGAGAAGGCCTGGGGGTGGTGGTCGCGGCCCATGCTGCGCCCGAGCGAGACGCTCGCCTCGATCATGGGGGTGCGGCCGAACTCACCGCCCCAGACCACGAGCGTGCTGTCGAGCAGGCCGAGGCGCTTGAGGTCCTTGACGAGCGCAGCCGAGGCGCGGTCGGTCTTGGCGCAGTTGTTCCGCACGTTGCCGGCGACGTCGCTGTGCGCGTCCCAGCCCTCGTTGTAGATATTGATGAACCGCACGCCGCGTTCGACCATGCGTCGGGCGAGCAGGCAGGCGCGCGCGAAGGAGGGCACCTTGGGGTCGCAGCCGTAGAGCGCGAGGGTCTCCTTGGATTCCGTCGAGAGGTCCATCAGCTCGGGCGCCGAGGTCTGCAGACGGTAGGCCATCTCATAGTTGGCGATGCGCGTCGCGATCTCGCTGTCGCCGTCGAGGTGGAGGCGGCGGTCGTTCATCGCGTTGATGAGGGCGATGGTGTCCTTCTGCGTGGCCGGGTCGATGCCGGCCGGGGTGCCGGTGTTGAGGATGGCGTCGCCGGTGTTGCGGAAGCGGGTGCCGGTGTGGCTGGTGGGCAGGAAGCCGCTGCTCCAGCAGGCCGCCCCGCCGCTGATGCCGCTGCCGGTGCTCATCACGACGAAGGAGGGTAGGTCCTTGGATTCGGAGCCGAGGCCGTAGGTGACCCAGGAGCCCATGCTGGGCCGTCCGGGCTGGGAGAAGCCCGTGTTCATGTAGATCTGCGCCGGCGCGTGGTTGAACTGGGTCGTCCGGCAGGACTTCACGATCGCGATGTCATCGGCGATGGTGGCGATGTTCGGCAGCATCTCCGAGAGTTCGGCGCCGGACTGTCCGTGCCGGGCGAACTTGTAGCGGGGGCCGAGCACGGCGGCGTCGGGTCGGATGAAGGCGTAGCGCTGGCCGTTGATGACCGAGGGCGGCAGGGGCTTGCCCTCCAGTTTCGCCAGCGCGGGTTTGTTGTCGAAGAGCTCGAGCTGCGAGGGCGCGCCGGCCATGAAGAGGTGGATGACGGCCTTGGCCTTGGGCGCGTGATGCGGCAGTCCGGGACGCATGCCGGAGCCGGCGGCGGCCAGGCGTCCGGTCAGGCCTTCGGTCATCAGCGAGGCGAGGGCGATCTTGCCGACCCCGAGGGCGCAGTCCTGGAAGAAGTGCCGGCGGGTGACGTTGGGGCGGGGGTGCATGACTGAAGGCGGAGGATGGAGGATTGAAGACGGAGGATGCCGGCAGAATTTACTCACGGATGCACGACGGTCTCGTCGAGGTTGAGGGCGGCGCGGGCGAGCGCGGTCCAGACATCCTTCTCGGCGGTCTTGCGGTCGCGGAGGCCCGTGACGAACGCCTGCAGGGTGCGCAGCTCATCCTCGGCGGGCGGACGGGTCACGCAGCGGCGAAGGATGGACGTGATCCGGCCCCGGTCGTCGGCCGCCGACTCCATCGCCTTCTGTCCCAGCGCGCGCGCGGTCTCCATGAACATCTCGTCGTTGAGCAGGGTCAGGGCCTGGAGGGGGCTGTTGGAGACGTCGCGCCGGGCCACGCAGGATTCTCCGGTCGGGGCGTCGAAGGTGGTGGCCATCGCGAAGGGCGCGGTACGCTTGATGAAGGTGTACAGCGACCTGCGGTAGCGGTCCTCGCCTTCGCTCGTCTTCCATTCGACTTTGCCGTAGGTTCCTTCGGTGGTGACGCTCGCGGGCTGCGGCGGATACACGCCCGGACCGCCCATCTTGACCGAGAGCAGGCCTGAGGCCTTGAGGGACGCGTCACGGATGATCTCCGCTTCGAGTCGGAATCGGCTGCTGCGGGACAGAAGGACGTTCGCGGGATCCTTGGCGGCCGACTCCGGTGAGACCTTGGATGACTGACGATAGGTCGCGCTGGTGACGATGATCCGGTGGAGCCGCTTGGTCGACCAACCCGACTTCATGAACTCGATGGCCAGCCAGTCGAGCAGCTCGGGATGCGAGGGCGCCTCGCTCTGGAAGCCGAAGTCCTCGAGGGTCGTCACGAAGCCCCGACCGAAGAAGGCCTGCCAGTGGCGGTTCACGGCCACGCGCGCGGTCAGCGGATTCTCGGGTGAGAACAGCCAGCGGGCGAAGGTGAGTCGGTTGGCGGGCGCATCCTTGGGCAGGGCGGGAAGGAAGGCGGGCACGGCCGGCTTGACCTGCTCGCGGGGGCTCAGGAACTCGCCACGATGATGGCGGAAGGTCGGACGCGGGTTGGAGGAGGGACGCTCCCGCATGGCGAGGGTGGACTGGCCGCGCGGGATGCGCTTGCGGAGGGCCTCCAGCGCCTTGGCGTGGGCGGCGACTTCGGGCGCCGTCTCGAGGAAGCGCTTGCGCAGCTGGTCGCGCACGGCCGGCGTCGCGCCGGCGAGCATGTCCTCCACTGCGGCGGGGTGGCCGGTGGCCGTGGCCTGAGGGTCGGTCGTGACGGAGATGCGGAAATGCCCGAGCGGGCAGGCGAAGTGCTTTTCGAAGAGCATCTTCAGCGCCCAGCCGGACTCGAGGTCGGTGGGTTTCTCGAAGCGGAAGACGGCGGTCTGCTTCTGTCCGTAGCCGCCGAGGACCTGCCAGCCGCTGGACATCTCGCCGTCGAGCGCGGCGTCGGCGTTGTTCTTCTTGCGCACGGCCCTGGCCTTGGCGCCCGCCTTGGCCTTCGCCTTCGGAGCCGCCGCCGCGTCGCTGATGCGGTCCTCCTCCTCGTCGTTCGTGGCGGAGGCGTCGCCGAAGGCGAGGCGTCGCTCGCCTTGCCAGGCCTGCATTTCGCTGAGGAAGAAGCCGCCGAGCGGGCCCTCGTAGTTGGTGAGTCCCGGACCGTCGTTGGGCAGGGACGGGTGATGGGCGACCTCGATGCGCACCGCGGTCGCGCCCTTGACGGCCTCGGAAAAGGCGAGGTCGTAGACATCGCTCTTGGTGATGTCGCCGCCGCCGAGGATGAAGCCGTCAGGCTGCACCTCGAGGTGGGGCAGGGTGGTCTTCATCGAGGAAGGGCGGATGATCTTCCACCGCGAGGCCTTGGGCTGTTCCGCGGCGATCCATGCGTCCAGTTTCATCTCGAGCGCCTGCGCGCCGCCGGGGAACTTTCCGGGCAGGGCCGCTTCGGCCTGGGCCACCTGACGGGCGTGCTCGGCCTTCTGCGCCCCGAGGTCGGCGGGCGGGATGAAGTAGGTCGGCTCGTCGGCGTTGTTGAGCAGCGCCATCACGGAGTAGTAGTCCGTGTGCATGATCGGGTCGTACTTGTGCGTGTGGCACTGGGCGCAGTTCATCGTCAGGCCCATGAACGCCGCCCCGGTCGTGCCCACCCGGTCCACCATGGCGTAGAAGCGGTACTCGTTGGGGTCGATGCCGCCTTCCTCGTTCAGCATCGTGTTGCGGTGGAATCCCGTCGCGATATTGTCGTCGGGCTTCGCGTCGGGTAGAAGGTCGCCGGCCAGCTGCCGGATGCCGAACTGGTCGTAAGGCATGTCCTCGTTGAGCGCCTTCACCACCCAATCGCGGTAGGGCCAGATGGTGCGGGGACGGTCCTTCTCGAATCCGTTGGTGTCGGCGTAGCGGGCGAGGTCGAGCCAGCGGCGAGCCCAGCGCTCGCCGTAGCGGGGCGAAGCCAGCAGGCGCTCCACGAGGTTCTCGTAGGCCTGCGGAGAGCCGTCGGCCGCGAAGGCGTCGGCCTCCTCGGGCGTCGGAGGCAGTCCGGTCAGGTCGAGCGAAAGGCGACGGATGAGCGTGTGGCGGTCGGCTTCGGGCGAGGGACGCAGGCCCTCCTTGGCGAGCCTGGCGCGCACGAAGGCGTCGACGGGGTGGACCGAGGCATCCGGGGGCGTCGGCTGCACGGGCTTCGCGAAGGCCCAGTGGGCCTCGTATTTTCCGCCTTCCGCGATCCAGCGGCGCAGGACCTCCTTGTCCTTCTCGGCCAGCGGCTTCTTCGCCTTGGGCGGCGGCATGAGGTCGTCCCTGTCATCGGTGAAGATGCGGCGGACGACTTCGCTCTTCGCCGGGTCGCCGGGCACGATGGCGATGGCGCCTGACTCGCCGGACTTGTGGGCGGTCTCCTGGAGGTCGAGGCGCAACTCTCCTTCGCGGGAATGCTCGTCCATCCCGTGGCAGGCGAAACAATGCTGCGCGAGGATGGGTCGCACCTCGCGGTTGAAGTCCACCGCACCCTCCAGTGAGACGACGACGAGGGCGGCTGGCAGCAGGCGCATCATGGGGTGTCTGGGAGTGTCGGGTGTCAGCGACGTTAGTCAAGGTGCGCGGGCATGGGGTGAACGGCTCAAAGTCTGGGGCGCCGACCGTCAGAGTCCCTCATTTGCAATTTCCGGTTGGAGGCACAGGCCTGTCGGCCGAGGATGTCGTCCATGCCCACCCGCATCCTCCCTGTCGCGGCACTGGCCGTCCTGGCGGTCATCGCAGGCTGCAAGACCCCTGCCACCGGGCCCGAGGTTGCGCGCTGGGAGGCCGCTCTAGGCCGGCCTGCGACGACTGAATGGAAGAGGGAGCAGCGTCTGGTGGAGTCCTTTGAGACGCCGGATTTCTCCGCCCGTCTCTACCGGCAGCGGACCGGACCGCAGACCGAGCAGCGGGTGCTGCTCATGATCCCCCATGACCTGCGCGGACGGGCTCCGGGGGTCGTCGTGCCGTTCTACGATCCGGACCGGATGTGCGGGTATGACCTGCGGACGAAGCAACGCCTCGGGCCGGAGCGTAACAGCGCCAAGTTCGCGCTTCATCTCGTGCGTCAAGGCTACGTCGTGGCGGCGGCGGAATCCTATCCCTACAATCTGCTCACCGAGCAGGAGCTGCCGAAGAATCGTGCGGACTTCGGCGTCTGGCGCCTAGCGGCGGCCAAGCTGGCTCGCACCGACCCGGACTGGACCGGCATGGGCAAGCTCGCGCATGACGCACGTCGCGCGATGGACCTGCTCGCCGCCGCGCCCGAGGTCGACACCTCGCGGCTCGCCTACATGGGCCATTCGCTCGGGGGCAAGACGTCCTTCTACGCCGGCGCCCTTGACGGACGTGCGCGGGCGGTAGTCGCGAGCGACTTCGGCATCGGGTGGGATTCGACCAATTGGCAGGACCCTTGGTATTTCGGCGAGAAGCTCAAGGCCATGCGGGCGGCCGGGTTGGAGCATGGCGACCTTCTGGCCTGCATGGCCCCGCGGGGCTTCTTTCTGATCGCAGGACAGTATGACGGCGAGCAAAGCCGGCCGCAGCTGGACCGGGCCCGCGAAGCCTACGTCGCCGCAGGAGCTGATGCGGAGGCGTTAGGCATGTTCGACCACAGGTCCGGGCATCAGCCCAGCTTCGACTCCCTCCGCGCGGCCTATCGCTGGCTCGCCTTGCGCCTCGGGCGCCCGGAGCCGGACCTGGCTTTCCTTGCTGAACTGGAGCGGCAGCAGGCTTCGTCGCCGAAGCGCTGACGCTTCCTCACTCTCCCGTCGGCAGCCACTGCACGGCGTCGACGATGACGTAGCCATCGGAGCCGGCGTTGCTGATCTCCACCCAGCCTTCCCGGCCGGATCTGAAATCGAAGGTACCGAGCAGATGGAAGGGCTTGTCGCCCGAAGGCGCCGCCTTCTGGTTGATGCTCAGCGTCGATTCGCCGTCGACGTGCCGGATGCGCACCGTGACGTTGCCGGCGCGGTTGGGATTGGCGCCATAGGAGAAGGACACCCGGTAGCGGCCGGCCTTGGGCAGGTCGGGGGTGAACTTGGCGGACTGCGCCCCCTTGCCGTCGTTGCCGTCATGGCGGTAGCCTTCGCCCACGAATCCGGGCGTGGACGTGCTGACCGACCCGAAGCCCTTGAGTTCGGCCTGGTCGTCGTCGATGACGATGCCGGGCAGCGATGATTTCGCCAGGCCCCGTCCGATCGGCGCGGCGGGCTCGAAGTCGAGCACCTGGTTGACCGCCAGCAGACGCTCCTTCAGCCGGGCGTAGGGGACTTCCTGCACCGAGGTGCCCGCCTCGATGGCGAGGCCGGCCGCGATGGCCGCGGACTGACCCATGACCATGAAGACGGGCTCCATGCGGATGGAGCCATAGGCGATGTGGCTGGCGCTCAGGCAGACCGGTACGAGCAGGTTGGTGCACTCGGAGGCCTTGGGGCGGATGCTGCGATAGCTGACAGGGTAGGGCTTGCTGCCGACTTGGACGTCGCCCTCGTTGCGCACGAAGCCCTCCTTGGTCACGTAGCGCTGGATGTGATGGGAGTCCATGTTGTAGGCGCCCATGCCGACCGAATCCTCGATCACTTCCTGCCGCCGGCAGTTCTTCTCGGACATCACGTAGTCGGAGACCATCCGACGCGCCTCGCGTACGTAGAGCTGGCGGGGCCAGTTGCCGTTGTCCTGGAACTCATCCTTCGCCAGGCCGAGCCTCTGGAAGGCCAGGCGCATCTTCTCGGGTACGCGCGGATGGTGGGCATAGGTCCACATCAGGCCCTTCTGCCAGGTCTCATGGGCCTTCCAGATCTTCGCCCGAGCCGCATAGTCGGCCTCGGCGTAGTCCCAGTTCTGTCCGATGAAGTCCGTGCTGATGGCGAAATTATTGTTGGTGTCGGTCTTGCGGTTGGGCATCGGCGTCGGCGCCCATGAATTGCGGTCCTCCCCGGCCTCGACGTTACGGAGGGCGAGCTCATACCAGTGTTCGTCGTAGCCGTCGGGTTTCTCCCATTCGCGGCGGTTATCCGGGGCGTCGGTGGTGCACATCCGGAAGTTGTAGGCCTGCACCTTCCGGTCGCCGGAGCCGTCGGGGCCGGGGATCTCCTTCTCGATGCCGGGGAGGAGGCCGCTGGAGGGATCGCCCTTCCTCACGTAGGGGTCGACCTCGACCTTGAACTGGTGGGATCGGGCGTGGCCGACCTGCACGCCGTTGAGCGTCTCGCCATAGGTCGCGTTGGCCTCGCGGCCCACATGGTAGCTGACGCCCGCCTTGGCCATGAGGTCGCCCTCGTAGGTCGCGTCGATGAACACCTTGCCGGTGAACTCGCGTCCGCTCTCCATGACGATCTTCGTGATGCGTCCGTCCTGCTTCACCACGCCCTTCTTCAGGTCGAGACGTTCTCCGTGGACGACGGTCACCCTGTCGCCGGCGGCCTTGAGCATCGCGTCATAGACCAGCGAGGCCACGTGCGGCTCGAAGGTCCACATGGTGTCCTCGGCGGCGCTGTTGCCGTGCGGTCGGCGGGAGAAGTAGTCCTCCCGCGTCTGTTGACGCCACTGGGCGGGGTCGGAGTAGTGCCGGTGGATGCCCTGGTAGAATTCACGGGACAACCCGCCGATCGCCCGCTTGTTGCCGATGTCGGTCGCGCCGAGCCCGCCGGTGGTCAGGCCGCCGAGGAAGCGCGTGGGTTCGATGAGGACGGCCGTGCGGCCGTCGCGCGCAGCCTGGATGGCGGCGGTGATGCCCCCCGAGGTGCCCCCGTAGACCACGATGTCGGTCTCTTCGGCGGTGAGCAGGGTGGAGAGCAATAGGAGGAAGGCGAACGGACGCATGGGAGGTTTATCTCTCCGTCGCCGGGAGCGGTCAATCCCCGGAACCACCCAGCGGCGTGAAGCGCAGGACGAGGGATTCGAAGCCCAGTTGGCGTTCGTAGGCGTGCTCGCGTTCGAACCGGGGTTCGGCCGAGACGACCTCGATGCGGGCCACCAGCTCGACGCATTTCTGCAGGAGGGTGCGCAGCAGGAGCCGGGCGTGCGGGGCGCCCAGGCAGAGGTGCTCCCCGAAGCCGAAGGAGACGTGGGGGTTGGGCTTGCGGTCGAGCTTCACGGCGTAGGGGTCGGGGAAGACCGCGGCGTCGAAGTTCGCCGAGGCCCAGCCGAGACCCACCCGTCCGCCGGCCGGGACCTCATGCCCATGGACGTCGGTCTGAACCGGGCAGACGCGTCCGATGAGCGTCAGGGGCATGAAGACGCGGAAGAACTCCTCGCACGCGATGGTGATGCGGCGCGGGTCCTGCCGCAGCCATTCGAGGTCCTCCGGAGTCCGGGCGAGATGGGCGAGTGCGCAGGCCACGGTCAGGATGACCGTGTCGCGTCCGCCGGCGAAGGTGAGGTTGCCGAACCCCATCATCTCCTCCCGGGTGAGCCTGCGGCCCCGGAACTCCGCCTTGGTCAGCGCGCTGAAGAAGTCGTCGCCGGGCGAACGTTCCGCGCGATCCAGCTGCGCGGCGAGGTATTCTTCTAGCCGGTGGCCTTTCTTGAGGCCGCCGCGGATGCGGAAGACGTGGATGCCCCAGTCGATCCAGGTGTCGGCCTCCGATTCGGGCACGTTGAGCAGGTAGGTCAGCGCGCGGGACTGGAGGGGCAGGGCGAAGCCGTGTACGACCTCCTTCTCGCCCGAGGTCAGGGCGTCACGCAGCAGGTACTCGACCAACGCTTCGACCTTGGCGATCATTTCGGGCAGCTTGGGCCGTTGGAAGAACGGTTCCACGATGGCGCGGAACTCGGTGTGGTCCGGCGGGTCAGTCTCAATGGGCAGCTGGCGCATCGAACGCGCCTCCTCCTCGGAGGGGATGGGCACGCGGAAGGGGGCGTCGCTGCTGAATATCTTCCAGTCCTTGGCGGCGGCGCGCACTTCGGCGTGACGCAGGATGACGGGCACCTGTTCGCCTTGGAATTCGCAGCGCGCGGCGGCCCCCTTCTCCCGCTTCTCGCGGAACGGGTCGTTGAAGAGGAATCCGAAGGGGCAGCCCATGGTCAGTCGGCGGACACGCGTAGGGCGCCGGACGGAGACGGCAGGCTCTGAATCCGCGACTTCACTTCTTGGGCGCGGCCTTCTTGCCCTGCGCTTTGCCCTTGGCCTTGCCCTTCGGCTGGCGGTCGAGGGTGAGGCGGGCGAGAGCGGAGAATTCGTCGGTCTGTTTCTGCCAGAGGTCGGCCAGCTCCTTCGCTTTTTCGGGCATCTTGGCGGAGAGGTCGTTCTGCTCGGCGCGGTCGACGCGGAGATCGTAGAGCGCCCAGGTGTCGCCCTTGGCGGCGACCAGCTTGTAGTCGCCGACCCGGATGGCCTTGTTCTCCTCGTGCAGCCACCAGAGGCTCGGACGTTCGATGGTGACGTCCGACTTGAGGGCGGCCGCGAGGCTTCGACCCGGTGCGGCAGGGATTGGCTGGCCTTTCCAGTCCGTCGGCTTCTGCGCTCCGGCCAGCTCCAGGACCGTAGGGACGATGTCGACGACGTGCGCCGGCGTTCGGCGGAGCTCGCCATGGGCGGCGATGCCATCGGGCCAGTGGGCAATGAGCGGCGTGCTGATGCCGCCCTCGTGCACCCAGGTCTTGTGCCGTCGGTGCGGGGTGTTGGCGGCGTTGGAGAAGCCAGGCCCCAGGCAGAGGTAGGTCGCGGCGCTGCCAGGTTCGGCCTTGGGGTCATGGCCGCCGTCGCGCACCATGATCTCGGCGCTGGCCCCGTTGTCGGAGGCGAAGAGGATGAGCGTGTTCTCGAAGGCTCCCATGGCCTTCAGCTGGGCGATGATGCGGCCGATCTCCCGGTCCATGCGGTCGACCATCGCGGCATGGATGGCCATCTTGGTGGCCTGGAAGCGGCGCTGCTCCTCATTGAGCGCATCCCAGGGGAGAGGTCGGTTTACTTCGCCCGGCCCGAGTTTCTCGATGGCGGCTGGGAAGGCGTAGGGCGGCCCGACTTCGGGTTCGACCGCGGAGAGCGTCGTATTTGTGAGGCCCATGGCCTTCTGGCGGCTGTAGCGCGAGGTGCGCAGGGCCTCCCAGCCGGCGAGGTACTTGTCGCGGTACTTCGCGATGTCCTCCGGCAGCGCGTGCAGCGGGAAGTGCGGCGCGATGAACGCGACGTAGTGGAAGAACGGCTTGTCGGCGTGGCTGGCCGCATGGTCCTTGAGGCATTCGACGGCGTGGTCGGCTGTGGCGACCGTGGCGTAGTAGCCCTTCTCGTCGGCCGGCACCTTCACCGGGACGTCGTCGATGGAGTTGCCCTTCGACGTGAAGAAGTTGCCCTGGTTCTTCATGTCCAGCGAGCGGTCGAAGCCGCCGGCGAGCACGGGGCCGTCGATGTGCCACTTGCCGCTGTGGTAGCTGCGGTAGCCGGCCGTCTTCAGGAAGTCGGGCAGCAGGCGGGCCCAGTCCTGGCGGACGCCCTGGCCCCCGCCGCCGAGGCCCGGCAGGGCGTCGCGGTGGATCTGCTGGGCGTAGTAGCCGGTCAGCAGGGCGCCGCGGGAGGGCCAGCAGCGGGCCGTGTTGTAGAACTGCGTGAAGCGGACGCCGTTCTGCGCGAGCCCGTCGAGGTTCGGGGTCGCGATCTCGCCTCCGTAGCAGCCGAGGTCGGAGTAGCCGAGGTCGTCGGCCAGGATCAGCACGACGTTGGGTCGGGAGGGCGCGGCCGTCGCCACGAGTGCCGTGGTGAGCGCAAGGATGAGGGCGATCGGACGTAGGGCGGTCATAAGGTCACTGTTTTTTCTTGGTGTTCTTCTGGCCCTGCTTCTTCCGGCGGCCTGCTCCGTCGTCAGCTTCGAGCTTCTCCTTGGACGGAGGGGTCCATTCGGCCTTGGCTGGATTGGACACCGCCAGCGGAAACGGGTCCGCATAGACTTTCATCTCGGAATCGAGCAGGCCCGTCAGCCGATTCAAGGTGGCCGCGTGAGCGGTCTGCCCGGCAAGGTTGCTCAGCTCGTGAGGGTCGTTCTCCAGGTCGAAGAGCTGGGTGCGATCGACCAAGGGGTAGCGGATCAGCTTCCAGCGTCCGTCGCTGACCGAGCGCATGCAGTCGCGGTAGCCCAAGTAGGAGGTTTCGCGGACGGCCTTGCGTTCGCCGCGGATGACCGGCGTGAGGTCGCGTCCGTCGATCCCCTCGGGCGACTTGGCTCCGGCCAGCGAGACGAAGGTCGGGAAGAGGTCCATCAGGTAGGCGAAGGCCGGGGTGCGGCCGTGCGGGATGCCGGGGCCGGCGATCACGAGCGGCACGTGCATGCCGCCGAACTCGTAGAGGTTCTGCTTGCCGAAGAGACCGTGCTCGCCGAGCGAGAGCCCGTTGTCGCCCGAGAAGACGATGATCGTGTCCTCCCACTGCCCGGCCTCCTTGAGCGCGGCGAAGATCCTGCCGACGTGGTGATCCAGTCCCGTCACGCAGGCGTAGTAGTCGGCGGTCTGCTTCTGGGTGTCCTCCTTCGTCCTCGGCCAGGGGGCGAGGCGTTCGTCCCGCACCGTCATCTCTCCGTTGTCCCAGGGGTGCAGGGGCATGAAGGCGGGGGAGAGCTTGATGCGCGCGGCGTCGTACATCGCATGGAAGCGGGGCTCGGCCGAGCGCGGGTCATGCGGCACCGGGGGGGCGAGGTAGGCGTAGAAGGGGGAGCCGTCCTTGCGGGCGGCGTGTTCCTTGAGGAAGGCGATCGTGCGGTCGGCGAGACGGGCGCAGGCGTGGGCCCGGTCCGTGGCCGGATTGCCGGCGCCCTTGCCGTCGTCGATGATGCTGGTCTGGAAGGCGCGGATGCCCTGCGTGAACGCGTTGCCGCCCTTGCCCATGTGCCAGGTCGTGTATCCGGCCGCCTCGAGGACCTTGGGCAGGAAGGTGGAGGGGTTCTCCGCGCCTGGTTTCGCCCCTTTCGCCCCGGGGATGCGCTGCCAGGACCGCCCGGTGAGCATCATCGTACGGCTGGGGGTGCAGACCGCGCCGATCATCGAGCCCTGGGTGTAGGCGCGGGTGAAGGTCATTCCCCGTGCGACGAGCGAATCAAGGTTGGGGGTGACAAGACCCTTCGCCCCGAGGGCGGCGAGGCCGTCCGCGCGATGGTCGTCGGCGTGGATGTGCAGGATGTTCGGCCGTGCGGCCGGCAGTTGCACGGCGAGGCAGGCGACGGCGAGCTGGAGGATGCGGCGCATGGCTCACTTCTTGGCTGGCGCCTTCTTCTTGGGGGCGGGATTCTTGCCCTGGGCGCTGACGACCTTGGGCTTTTCGATCTTCTTGGAGCCGGACGGCAGGGCAGATTCGTCGAACTTGAGCACCGGTCCGTCGGCGAGGACTTTGAGCAGGACCTGCTTCACATAGGTCCTGTGCGGGTTGCCGGCGTGCAGCTGGATGGCGACGAGGCCTTCGAGGGCGCGGTTCTTCTCGTCGTGGTCGATGAAGACCGACGTCGTCCGTCCGTTGACCTTGTGCTCGAGCCGATTGCCGACGGCGATGACCGTGAACTCGTTATATTTCGAGATGTCGGCCTGCACCCGCGGGCGTTCGCCGACCTGCCAGCGCTGGCCGGCCGGGTCCATCACCACGTCGACGCCGTTGTAGCCGAAGATGCCGCGGCCGCGTTCCTCGTAGGTCATCGCGGTGTGCACGTCGGTCGGGTGGACATCGCACTGGTAGCCGAGGATCGTCCAGGGGGTGATCTCGGGGAGGCGTCGGCTGCGGTACTGGATGCCGGAATTGTTGTCGCCGACGACCTTCACCGTCGCGCGCAGTTCGAAGTCCTTGACCTTGCCGTTCCAGATGAGGAACGAATTCGTCTTCGGATTGCCGACTTCGCTCGTGCCGACGATCACGCCGTCCTCGACCTTCCACAGGCCGGGTTCGCCGTCCCAGCCGGAGAGGTCCTTGCCGTTGAAGAGGGGGGTGAAGCCGTCCTGCGCGGCGGCGGGCAGGGCGAACAGGAGCAAGGTGACGGGCAGCAGTTTCATGGGGCCACCTAGATTGGTGCCAGCCGCGACGGAAATCCAGCCCATCGGCAGGGACGGCGCGTCTTTTCCTTCAGACGGCGCGTCCCGTCCCCGGACGGATTCAGCGCCAGGGCTTACGGGCCGGAGCGGTTCCCTCGGCGGACGCTCAGAGCCCGATGAAGACCAGATTGCCCGCCTTGCTGTCCGGCACGACCAGGACGCCGGCCTTCTCATCGAGGAAATGGTCGGCGGCGGAGAGCAGGCCTTGTCCGAGCTCGGTCTGGCCCGAGCCGTCGGATTCATAGCGTGTCACCCGGCCGGTGAAGACTTCCGAGACATAGAAGCGTCCCTTGGAGTCGTGGACGAGTCCGTCGCCGGAACGGTGGCCCTTGGCGAGGGTCTTCCACTTGCCCTTGTTCCATTCCAGCACGTCTCCGGTGAAGAACTCGGCGACGCGGATGCGTCCGTTGGCCATGACATCGATGCCGTTCGGGTTGAGCATGCGCGGGGTCGGGGCGATCACCTCGGTGACCTTGCCCTCGAGCGTGACCTGGAAGACGCGGGCGATGACGGGGATGGCCTTGTGTTCGGCGCTGCCCACGTCGAATAGCTTTCCGTCCGGTCCGCGCATCTTCGTGACCGCGCCCATGTCCGTGATGAGCACGCTCTTCTTGTCAGGGGAGACCACGACGTCGTTGAGGAAGGTCGGCGGGGTGGGGAAGGCGGAGGGGCCGGCGAGGAGGGTCTTCTTGCCCTTGGCGTCGACGGACCAGACCTTGTCGAAATCGGCGGTGATGAGGCGGTTCGCGACGAAGACGATGCCCTTGGGGTCGTCGAGGCCTTCGGTGATGACCGTGACCTTGTCGTCCTGGACGCGGGCGATCTTGCCGTCGCCGTCGCCTGGCTTGCGGGACGTGCCCATGAGCGTGACGTAATAGGCGCCGCCGAAGCCCTTGGTGACGCTCTCGGGCGTGGCGCCGACGGGCAGGGTGCGCTGGGCCGGGACGGTTTGGCAGCCGGCGAGCGCAAGTCCGGCGAGAAGGGCGAGGGCGGGGCGGTTCATGACGCCCCCATCTCCAGCCCGCGGACGGGGGGAGTCAACCGAGGAGCGGTCAGCCGACGATCAGCCAGATCGCCGCGAAGGCGGTCAGCCAGCCCAGCGCCAGCTCGAACGCGCGCTGGTCCGTGCGCCGCAGGATCCACCACCCGAGGGCGACGCCCGCCACCACGCCGGGCAGCAGCACGGCGTTGGTGAGGAGGGACTTCGCGTTGACGAGGCCGACGTTGCCGCTGAAGGGCAGCTTGAAGAGGTTGATGAAGAGGAAGAACCGGCTGAAGACGCCGAGGTGCTCGCTCTTCTCGAGACGCTGGGAGAGCAGGTAGACGGTCATCACGGGCCCCGCGGCGTTGGCCAGCATGGTGGTGCATCCGGCGGTCCAGCCCATGCCCTGGGCGAAGGTGCGGTGACGGGTGAGCGCCAGCAGCTGCTCCCGCCGTCGGTCGAGGACGACGTTGAACGCCAGCAGGGCGAGGATGAGCCAGCCGATGACCACGCGGGCCGTCGCGTTGTCGATGCGGTCGAGCAGCAGCCAGCCGACGACCACGCCGGCCACCGCCGGGGGCACCATCGGCCAGACCTTTCGCCAGGAACCGCCGCCGCGGTTGAGCATGAACCCGAGGAAGTCGGCCACGATGAGCATCGGCAGCACCACGCCGACCGACGGTTTGGCGCCGAAGATCTTGGCCATAATCACCACGTTGAGCGTGGCAGTCCCGGCCAAGCCGGCCTTCGACATCCCGATGCACGCCGCTCCGAAGAGCGCCGCGAGCAGAATCCAGGGCTCGGCGGGGAGCAGGGTTTGGCTCTGGATCCAGTCGGACATCGCTCGCAGTCAGTCGGAATCCGACTCAGCGGGCGAGCGTCTTGATCCGCAGCCGGCGGTATTCCATCTGCCCCCGGTCGCCCTCGAGGCCGATCGGACCCGTCTCGGGCACCTTCATCGCCTCCTCGAGGACTTCGCCGTTGCAGGTGGCGCGGGCGACGCCGCCCTTCACCACGACGACGAGTTCGTTCCAGTCCTGGGGCTTGTACCTCTTGAGTTCCTTGTAGGGGCCGGCGACGAGGAAGTCGCGGCACTGGAGCTGCGGCTTACGCAGGTAGACGCCGCTGTCGGCGTTGGGGGTGGCGCGGAACTCGAGACGCAGCTCGAAGTCCTCGGGGAATTCGCGGGTCGTCCATAGCGCCTGGATGCGCCGGCCCTCCGCGGGGGTCGTCACGACGAGACGTCCGTTGACCGCGCGGTAGCGTCCGTCGGCGCTCTCGGAGCGGCCGTCGAACGGCTGGTCGGCCTTGATTTCCACGAACAGCGGGGCGCCGGGCTTGGGCACGCCCTTGCGGGCAGGCGTGGTCCGGTAGCCCCAGCCGGCCAGGTCCTTGCCGTTGAAGAGGCTCACGAAGCCGTCCTCCGGCGTGAAATCGTCGGCTGCGGTATCCAGGTGGCCGAGCGTGGCGAAGATCGGACGCAGCGCCGAAGCCCACTTCGCGTAGCCGGCCGCGTTGAGGTGGAGCAGGTCGGGGAAGAGGGAGGGGAGGGCGTCGCCAGCGGCGTCGGCGAAGAGCGCGTAGGTGTCGAGCACCGTGAACTGAGGATCGCCCTTCACCGCGGCGGCGAAGAGCTCGTTGACGGCGAGGATGGTCTCCTTCGGGCGCTTCTTCGCGGCCGAGCTCGGGAAGATGCGGCAGACGATGACGGGCATCTTCGGGTCGTGGGCCTTGAGGGCGGCGACGATCTTCTGGAAGTTGCGGCCGATGGCGTCGACGGGCACCTCGACCTCGATGTCATTCGTACCCATCAGCAGCACGACGGCCTTTGGGTGCAGCGAGAGCACATCCTCCTGGAGGCGCAGCAGCATGCCGCGGGTCGTGTCGCCGCCGATGCCGCGGTTAGCCAGCTTCATGCCTTCGAAGGCTTTCCGGAAATCCGTGCCCCAGCCCTGGGTGATCGAATCGCCGAAGAACACTACCGAGCCTTGGTCCTTGGCGACCTCCGTCGCCCATTGCGGCCGGATGGTGTTCCACCGCTTCACGTAACCGTCATAGCGGCGCAAGGCGCCTTCGCCGGGCAGCGTGCCCTCGGCCGAGGGTGCGGGCAGGGCGAACGACGCGGGGTCGGCGGCGGACAGCGAGAAGACCGAGAGCAGCAGGGCGAGGAACGGGCGCATGGCAAGTGGGTGAGCTTACTTGGCCTTCTTGGCGGCCTTGGCTTTCGGCGTGCCGGGCTTGGGGAAGCGGACGACGGCGACGTCGTTCTTCTGCGGCTCGCCGGGGGTGGAGCGTCCGTCCGCGATGAGTTTCTCGAGCAGGGCTTTCATCTCCTGCACGCGCTCAGGCTGTTCGGTCGCGAGATTCTTGGTTTCGCCGAGGTCGGTGGCCAGGTCGTAAAGCTGGGCGGGTTGGGTCGGGATATACTTCCAGTTCCCGCGGCGCAGGCCAGGCGTGCCGGCTGCGGCGCAACTGATTGCATGCGCCCGGGTCGGCGTGGCGGAGCCTTTGAGCAGGGGTAGGAAGCTGAAGCTGTCCTCGGCGGCGTTCGCCGGGAGCTTCGTCTGGAGGATGTCGGCCACGGTCGCGATGATGTCGGCCTGATGGACGAGCTGGTCGCAGGTCGAACCGGCGGCGACCTGCCCCGGCCAGCGGGCCATGAACGCGACCCGGTGACCGCCTTCGAAGACGGAGCTCTTGTAGTCGCGCAAGGGTCCGCTGGGGAAATGCCCCTGCCTCTCGAGATCCTTGACCCCGACGTAGGACGCGAAGCCGTTGTCGCTCGTGAAGATCACCAAGGTGTCCTTGGAGGCGCCGCTGGATTCCAACGCGGCGAGCACCTTGCCGACGGCGGCGTCGGTCTCCATGATCAGATCGGCGGCCGCATTGTTCAGGCCGCTCTTGCCTCTCCATTCGGCGTTCACCGCCAAGGGCGTGTGCGGCGTGGTCAGGGGCAGATACAGCAGGAACGGTTCCTCGCGGCCGGACGATTCCGTGATGAACTTGCACGCGCGCTCGGTCAGCGCAGGCAGGATCTGTTCCAGCTTCCATTCGGGCAGGGCGGGTCCGGGCAGGCTGGCGAGGTGGTTGCGGAAAAGCTCCTTGGGCAGGAATTCGCTCGGCGTGCCGATGGTGCGGTCGTCCTCAATGAAGCAGTAGGGCGGCCAGTTGGGGACGTCGGTCCCGAAGTAGGAGTCGAAGCCGCGCGTCGTCGGTCCGCCTGGGATGCGCCGGGAGAAGACGCGTGTCCAGGCGGCGCGGTGGAGATCGGAGGCCGGAGCGGCGTCGACCTCCCGCGTGCCCCGGAATAGGCCGCGTTCGCCCTCGGGAATCGGCCAATCCCAGCCAAGGTGCCATTTGCCGATGGCCGCGGTGCGATAGCCGTGCTGCTTGGCCAGTCCGGCGACGGTCAGGCGCTCGGGCGCGATCAGCGGATCGCCGAAGACGCCGACGATGCCGGTCTGCAGCCGTGTGCGCCAGTGGTAGCGTCCGGTGAGCAGGGTGTAGCGCGACGGCGAGCATACGCCGGAGGACGAATGTCCATCGGTGAAGCGCATCCCTTGGGAGGCGAGCTTGTCGAGGTGCGGGGTGGGGATCTTTCCGCGCGTCGGATTGTAGGCCTGGACGTCGCCGTAGCCGAGGTCGTCGGCGAGGATGATCAGGATGTTGGGCTTGCGGGCGTCGGCCGCCCCGAGCGCCCAAGGAAGGAGCAGCAAGGCAATAAGGTTTCGCATCGGGGTGTTCATCGCATTTCCTGATAGTCTGAGGTGAGGGTCAACTGGTCGGCGTAGGCGTTGACGTACCAAGCCGTGGTACCGGCCGGCAAGGGTGCGCTGACGGTCGTGCCGCCGCCGCCGCTCGCGGCCGAGGCGGGTGTCTCCACCCACTTGCGGGTGCCGGTGAAGCCGCGGTCGGTCGTCGAGACGAGCACGGCCCGCGTGATCGGTTTCGTGGAATGGAACACCGCGATGGCCGTGCCGTCCTTGACGCCTGCGGAAGGCGACGCGCCCCAAGGCTTGCCCGTCTCGACGATGCTCTTCGCGAAGGCGTAGCTATCGGGCGGATTCCAGCCGGCGGGGTGGCTGTGGCCCATCTTCGTGATGAGCGAGACCATGCGGGGGCCGGGCGCCTTGCGGTAGTGCTCGGCCTGGCAGCCGAGCGGGAAATGGGCGTCCTGCGGCCAGGAAAGCCAGAGCACCGGCATCTTCACGCGGTCGGCGTAGTTCATGCCGTCCCAGACCTGCCGGTAGGCCTCGTTGTCATGCAACGCCCGGCCCCAATGGTTCTCCGCGTCGAAGAGGTGGCCGCAGCCGTAGGTCGGGATGCCGAAGGCGAAGCGATCATCGAGTCCGATGATGGTGCTCGTGATCACGCCGCCCCAGGACACGCCCATCACGCCGACCTTGGAGGCGTCGACTTCGGGCAGGGAACGCAGGAGCGAGTTCGCCAGCATCGTGTCGGCGAGCGCGTGGTACATCCATTGCTCCTTGAGCGGAAGCTGGGCGTCGGCGAAGGTGCCATCACGGACGGGTCCGGAGAAGGCATGGCGGGCCCAGGTAGGGCGGCTGCGGGCTACAGTCTTGTCGTGGATGTCCGTCTGGCCTTCGACCGCGATGCTGATGGCCGCGAAACCTTGCGCGTTCCATTTCTGGACCCACTCCTTGAAGGCGGTCCCGCCGCCTCCGTGGACGAGCACCATCCCGGGGACCTTGCCTTCGCGTTTGGCCGGCAGGCCGATCCAGGCGAAGACGCGGGTGGGTTTGCCGTTCCAGTTCAACGCGTCGTAGAAGATTGCGCGGACCGTACCGTCAGGCTTGAAGCCTTCGGCTTCGTAGGTCTTCGGCGCTGAGGCGCAGGCTTCGACAAGGTCGAACACGGCCTTGCGGTCGGAGGCCGGGTCGGCGCTGAGGGAGGCCGACAGGAGCAGGCAGGCGAGCAGACGCATGGCTTTACTTGGCGATGGAGAAGTTGCGGAAGCCTGCGCCGTCGCCGAAGACGAGGAAGTCGACGGAAGTCTTGGCCTTACCGAGGCTGGGATGCCGCCCGTGGAAGGTCTGGTCGTTGATCTGGACGGTCACTTCGTCGCCCTTGAAGGTCAGCCGGACGGGGTACCATGCGCCGGCGGCCAGCTTCAGGTTCTTCTTCGCGATGTCCTCGGTGGCGGTGGCGGCTTCGCCCTTCGACGGGTTCTTGGTGAGGATCGCGCTCGCGCGCGAGACCACGAGACGGAAGCCGGCGTCGCCGGCGCCGAAGCGGAGCGAGATGCGGTTCGCTCCTTGGAGATTGAGTTCACAATCGAATACGCCGTCTCGGAAGGCCAGCGGGGTGCGCAAGGAGGCGGGCTTCTCGGATCCGCTCTTGGGCTTTGCGAAGACGCCGCCATCGCGAGCGGACCATTCGCCGGCGGAAACGGCCCAGGGTTTGCCGGGCAGCGTATCCAGCGAGGCCTGCAGCGCGATGGTGCCGGCGGGCGCGGGCAGGGTGGCGGCCTTGGCGCGGGAGGGTTTCACGTCGGCCGGAGGCGTCTCACGGCTGTAGCCGCCGTCGCGATAGCGTCGGAGCAGATCCTTCAGTTCGGCGACGACGTCAGGATGCCCGGCCGAGACGTCCTTCGTTTCCGCAGGGTCGGCGTCGAGGTCGAAGAGCTGGGGTTGGAACTGGGTCCTGCGCGCCTTGCGGGCGCCGTCCTTGACCTCATCGACGGGCACACCTTCGATCCACTTCCAGCGCCCCTTGCGGATGGCGAAATTCCCGTCGGCGCTGTGGACGATCATGTCTTCACGGCCCTGGGCGCCCTCCGTGCCGAGCAGCACGGGCAGGAAGCTGCGGCTGTCCTCGGCGCCAGTCTCCTTGGTCGGCAGGGGCGCGCCGACGATGTCCGCGGTGGTCGCCAGGATGTCGACCACGCTGACCGTCTGGGAGGCGGTGGAACCGGCGGCGACCTTGCCGGGCCAGCGTACGATGAACGGCACCTTGAAGCCGCCCTCCCAGACGTCGTGTTTTCCGCCCCGGATGGCGCCGTTGACCTTCAGTCCGGCCTTGTAGGCCGCGGTCTGGAGCAGCCGCTCGACCTCGGGCTTGAAGACGCCGCCGTTGTCGCTGGTGAAGAGCACCAGGGTATTCTTGGTCGCGCCCATCTTGTCGAGGGTCGCGAGGATGCGGCCGACGCTCTGGTCAAGTTCGTGGATCCAGTCGCCGTAGGGTCCGGCCGCGCTCTTGCCCGCGAGGTCCTTGTCGGGTGTCACCGGGTTGTGCACGGCCACCGGCGTGAAGTAGAGCAAGAACGGCTGGTCTTTCGGCTGGGCCTCGAGCCAAGCGGCGGCCTTGTCGGTCAGTACCTTCATCACCCGCTCGTTTTTCCGCCGCGGAGCGTCGAGTTGCAGGATGCGCTCGGCGTTCTTGCCGTTCTCCGTGTCCGCGGCTCCGTAGGCGCTCTGATAGTCGTCGTCGTCGGCGGCGGGCCCGGCGAGCTTCATGCCGGCGGGAATCTGGCCGGAGCGCAGGCCGTAGACGAAGCGGTCCTCGACGTACACGCCCGTGAGGTCGCCGTGGTTGCTCGGGACGCCGAAGTGGTAGTCGAAGCCGATGTCGAGCGGGCCCGGGGAGAGTTCGGCCTGGTAATCCGTGCGCCACTTCGGGTCTTCGTTCTCCCGGCCGTAGCCCAGGTGCCATTTGCCGACGGCGGCGGTGCGGTAGCCCTTGGCCTTCAGCAGGGAGGCCAGGTTGACGCGGCTTGGTTCGATGTGGAGCGGCGAGAACGTGCCGAGGACCTCGTGCGTCAAGGAGGTGCGCCAGCAATAGCGACCCGTGAGCAGCGAATAGCGGGTCGGGGAGCAGACGGAGGACGTGGTGTTGCCGTCGGTGAAGCGGCGGCCTTCGGCTGCGAGGCGGTCGATTGCCGGGGTGCGGACGAGCTTCGGGTCGGCGCCGTAGCAGCCTGCGCTGCCGTAGCCGTAGTCGTCAGCAAGGATGACGACGATGTTGGGTCGGTCGGCCGCGAGCGCGGCCGACGCTAAGAGCAGGCAGGGGAGGAAACGCATGCTATCGGGAGGAAAGTTCGCGGAGGATGGCGTCGACGGCGGCCTGGGCGATCAGGTCATAGGCCGGTCCGGTCCAGTGGAACATGTCGCCGCGGGCGAGCTCGCGCCGGTCGACCAGCAGGCCGTAGAAATCGACGACCGACACGCCCATCTCGGCCATGACCTTCGCGGCCATGCGGTTCTGTTCGACGATGTTGGGGTTGATCTCGGCGTTGATCTCCGTCGGCTTGCCTTTGACCGTGACCGGCGTGCTGCTGGCCCAGAGGAGCCTGGCCTTGGGGAGCCTGGCCTTTAGCACCTCGACATAGCCTTTCATCAGCGGCTCAAAGGTGCCTGGCTTGATCCGGCCTGGCTGCCAGCCATGCAGGCCCATGTTGAAGAGGACGACGTCGTAAGGGCCGTTGGTCAGGACTTCGCCGAGGAGCTTGTTGACGTGCGCGGACTGGTTGTAGGGGTTGACCCAGAGGTCGACGTTGGCCTTGCCGGCGAGAAGCCGGGTGGCCTGGCCTTGGTAGCCGTTGAGGATCGAATCCCCGATGAGCAGCACGCGCGGGAGTTTGGCGTCCTTGATGACGGCTTTCTCGACGCGCCAGCCCTTGCCGTCGGCATGCAGGCGCCTGTCGTTCTCGACCGGGGCGGGTTTTTCGGCCGCGACGGCGGATGCGACGCCGAGCAGGACGGCCAGGAGGCGCATGGTCATTTGCCCTCGGCGGCCCATCTCTTCATCTGGGCGATGTTGCGCTCGACCTCGGGGTTGCCCTTGGCGACGTAGACTTTCATGTCGCTGTCATACATGGCCATGGACTCCGGGGCGGGGTCCTTGGTCGCCACGAGCTTGGCGTCGAGGCGGCGACGATGTTCCGCCAGCACCGGGCCGTAGGCCGGATCCTCGGCGAGGTTGCGGACCTGCCAGCGATCGTCGGCGAACTCGTAGAGCTCCTCGCGCGGACGGGTGGGACTGAAGAGCAGTTTCTCGGTGAGTTCCGAAAGCTTGCCCGCGGCGTGCAGGGCGCGGAGCTGTTGGACGATCGGCTTGCCGTCCTTGTAGGCGCAGGGCTGGAGATGCGGACGTTCGGGGTGGTAGTTGCGGATGTAGATGAACTTGTCCGTGCGCAGGCTGCGGATCTTCTCGGTGGTCTCGTCGCAGCGGTCCCGGGCGGAGAATGCCTCTCCGCGCTGGGCGTAGTTCGCCGCCAGGATGTCCTTGCCCTGCATCCAGCCAGGGACGCCGAGGCCGGCCGCGGCGAGCGAGAGGGCGGCGAGATCGATCTGCTCGACGAGGTCCGAACGGACCCGGCCGGCCGGCACGCCAGGCCCGCGGATGACAAGGGGCACGTGGGCGCCTTCTTCGAAGAGGAACTGCTTGCCGCGGGCGTGGCTGATCCCGTGGTCGGTCATGAAGACGATCAACGTATTCGCCAGCTCGCCTTCCTGCTCCAGCCGGGCGAGCACTCGCCCGACATGGTCATCCGTGAGGCGGACGGAGTCCAGATAGTCGGCCCAGTCCTGCAGCAGCACCGGGTCGCGGGGATAGTAAGGCGGGAGGGTGACTTTGGCCGGATCGGTGCCGGCGCCGAGCTCCCGGACGACCCGCTGTCGGAACTGGACGCGGGCGGCCTCGGGGCCCTCGCGGAGTTTCCCGCCGTGCAGCTGAACCTGCATGAAGAAGGGCTGGCCCGGCTTACGTCCGGCCCAGTCATGGGAGTCGTAGATGGCCCGGTCCCATTCGAAGTTATAGTCGGTCTTGCCGAGGCGGTTGCTCGGGGCGGCCTTGGCTTTCTTGCCTTTGGCGGCCCCGAAGGGCAGGCCTCGGTGATCGAGGTCCGGCAGGCCGCTGCCGATGCAGGTGTAGTAGCCGCCTTGCTGGAAAAGCTTGGGCGTCGGCGTGATCTCCCCAGGCAGGTTGATCTTCAGTTCGCCGCGTCCGCTGCGGTGGTGGTGGGCGCCGATGGTCGTCTGATACATGCCGGTGATCAGCGCGGAACGGCAGGGCGAGCAGACCGGCGCGGTCACGTAGGCGCGGCTGAAACGCAGACCCTCCCTGGCCAACCGGTCGACGTGCGGGGTGGGGACGGTCGTCTCGCCGTAACAGCCGAAGTTCGCGGACATGTCATCCACGACGAACCAGAGCACGTTGGGCCTGCCGGCGGCGGCCGCGGCGGCTGCGAGCAGCAGCGTGGCTAGGCGGCGGACCATGTCGGGCTCACTTTTGGGAGAAGACGAAGACGCCGTGTTTGTTGGCGATGACGATGTCGGGCTTGGCGTCCTGGTTCACCCTGCCGGCGAAGAACTGCGTACCGACTCCGCTGTCGCTGTCGATGCGCCGCGGGGTGAAGCTGGCGCCGCCCCTGCCGTCGCGGCCGAGTTCGAACCAATACAGCACCGGGTCGGCGTTGGGTTCGTCGTCGCCCTTGATGCCGTGGGCCCAGCGGCGCTTGCCGCAGATGATGTCCGGCAGGCCGTCGCCGTTCATGTCCTGGAGCTCGACCGCATGGATCTGGCTGAAGCCCTTGCCGTCGGCGTTGTCCTCCTTGGTCCGGCCGAGGATGACGTGCTCCTTGAAGGATCCGTCGGCGTTCTGTTCGAACCAGGAGAGTCCGTAGCTGTGGGCCTTGATGCTCGTGATGACGTCGTTACGGCCATCCTTGTTCACGTCGTAGACGTACATCTGGGCGCCCCCCAGGCCGAAGGCGGCGGGGTGGAACTTCCAAGGTCCCGGGGCGTGAGGATCCTTCGGCTGCTCATACCAGCCGTTGGCCTCGAGGATGTCCATGCGTCCGTCGCCGTTGACGTCGCCGGCCCCGTAGCCGTGGGTGTATTTGAAGATCTTCTGGTCGTTCTCCTTGGACTTCTCGGTGATCGCGTGGAACTTCGCCTTGCCGAATGGGTTTTTCCAGTCGATCTCGGCGTAGCCGAACTGGCCGCCGTGGCGCCCCCTGTTGTTCTTGGGGTCCTTCACGAGGTCGCTCGTGTGGCAGAGGAGCTCGGGCTTGCCGTCGCCGTTCATGTCGACGAGCTGGGGCGATTCGCCGTCGGCGACGTCGAAGATGTTATGGACCTTCCAGAGGCCGCCCGCGCCCTTGGGGTTCTCGTAGACGAGGGCGGGGTCGCCGGGGAAGCCGAAGACCAGGATGTCCTGCCAGCCATCGCCGTTGAAGTCATAGGCGTAGGAGATGAAGTAGTCGGAGTATCCCGTCGCGCCGTTGAAGGGCGTCTTGTTGGGTCCGGACGCGTGCGAAGGTTCCGCGGCGTAGGCGATCCGCTGCTTGAAATCGGGCCCCTTCCAGATGTACCAGCCGGCGGCGACGTCGGCGTGGCCGTCACGGTCGAAGTCCGCGACCGCGCAGCCTTCGGCGACGAAGTCCTTGGTCAGCGTCTGCTTGTCGAAGGCTAGGTCCCCGGCGACGCAGCCGGTGAAGGAGACGAGCAGGAGCAGGGGGGCGAGGGGTCGCATGGGGGTGTCGCTATGACAGCGGTCGGGCCCCGAGGTTGCGAGGGGAAACTGGCGCCGGCCTCACTCCAGCCGTCCGAACATGATGCGGTCGGAACTGCCCTTGTGGTCGCTCTGGGTCACCGTCAGCCAGACCGCGCCCTCGTGCTGACGGAAGGCGGGGTATTGGAAGGAGTCAGCTGACTCGAAGCGGTATTTGCGGGCCCAGTGCACGCCGTCTCGGGATACGTCGACGTTGAAGACGCTCCGTGAGCAGCCTCCGACTTTCGTGTCCTCCTGCCAGCCCAGGTGGTAGACGTCGCCGAAGCGCTCGAAGGTCGGCTTGGAATTGAGACCATTGGGCACGAAGGGCATCGGCCGACCTACGGTCCAGCTTCGCCCGTCCCGGCTGGTGGTGAAGTGGTAGTTGCCCTTGTCGTTGCGACAAATCGCCATCCAGGTGCCGTCGGGCAGGCGGTTCACGGCGGATTCGCTGAGCTGCTCGGTTTGGGGTTCATTGTAATGACCAATGACCTCGAACGTAAGCAGGTCGTCGTGCAGCACCGCCAGGGCGTTCTGCTTGCCGGGGAAGTTGTTCAGGGCGACGTAGGTCCGGCCGTCGAGGCGCTTGAAGGAGTCGAAGATGTAGAGGCCGTGCCTCATCGCGGGCCGGCGGAGGCCGGCCGCGACGGCGTCCGCATGGAAAGGGCCGGGCGTCATGTCGAAGGTGCCCGACGAGGTCTTGAGCCTCGCCTTGATGAGCTCGGGCGCGAAGGTGCGGGTCTCCAGATCGAAGTCCCGGCACCAGGTTTGCTCCTCCGACGACTGGCTGCAGAAGTAGGTCCGCAGGGTGCGTTCGTCCTTCCGGATGATCCTGGGGACGAAGACCTGGGCGTCCGGCAGGGTGACGTTGGCGAAACGCTGGCCGGCCTTCGCGATGAGGTGGCGCGATTCGACCTTCAGGTTTCGCAGGTCGATGACGGTCAGGGTGCAGTACTGCGCCTTGCCGGCGCCATGGCCCGGGCTGACATCGTTGTCATGCTCCACGACGTAGGCGCGGTCCCCGACGCAGACGAACTCCGCGTCATGCGCCCCTTTCACGTGCGGTGCGGTGACGCGGACGAGCCCGGCCATGACGCGGTCCCCCGCGGCCTTCGGATCCCAGCCGTCCGGAATCAGCTGGGCGCCATCGGGGGCGGCGGCGCAGCCGACGAGGAGCAGCAGGCATGCAGGCAGGGCGAGTTTCATCGTCCGGAAGGCGGGAGGGGTGGAAGCTTCGCCGAATAATGCACGGCGCGATGACGGGAATCGTCGTAGGCGAAGTGGAGCCACTGACGGTCTGCGCTGACGAAGCCGTCCGGATAATTGAGCGAGGAGCCCATGGCCCGGGCAGGGCGGTCGGGGTCGGGCCCCGGCTGCTCCACGAGCACCCTTTGATACGGCCACGTTCGCGCGCCGTCGAAGCTGATCCAGAGGGAGAGCGGCATGCGTCGTTTCGGATTCGGATTGTGGAGCAGGGCGACCGTGTCGCCGCCGAGGGGGAAGAGGGTGGCCTTGCTGCCGGGGTTGGGGATGTCGGTGACGGACGCGAACTCCGGCCAGGTCTTCCCACCGTCCTTGGACACGGCTTGGTAGAGCACGCCACCCAGCCGGTCCGCCCGGATAAGCATGAGGATGGAGCCGTCGGCGCGCTCGTAGATCGTCGGTTCGGCCCAGCCGAAGTACCTGTCGTTGGGCGTCAGTCTTACGTCCCCGTGCTCACTCCACGTCTTGCCGCCGTCGGCGCTCATCAGCACGCCGTTGCGGGGGTTGGTGAAGGCTCGGTCCAGCGGCGCTTTGTCCTTCTCGGCTTCGGGGCCGACATAGTGCTGGAATGGCATCAGGATCCTTCCGTCCTTGGTCACGATGGAGGGGCGGATGAAGGTGCGCTCCTTCAGTCGGCCGGGCAGGGCGACGGGCTTGCTCCAGGTCTTGAAGGAGTCGTCGCTAGTCAGATACCAGGAGCGCCAGTCGTTGGCCCAGTGCTTGGAGTGGGTGGAGAAGAACAACGTGGATCGGCCGCCCTGGACGAGCAGCTCCGTCGGGCCTTGGCCGATGGTCTTGCCCTCGCGGGGGAAGCCGACGTCGAAGCCGGTGAGCGGCGTCCAGGTCCGCCCCTCGTCCGAGCTCCGGGTGAAGGCGGTGTAATTCTCGGGCGCGGGCTCGGTATCGCCGCCGGCCAGCAGGAAGTAGATCCACGAGCCGTCGGGCAGCCGGCGCAGGGTGGTGTCGCAGACCATGCGGTTGGGCGAGCGTCCCTCGAAAGGGATGCTGTTGCGGTCCTGCTTCGCGTCCTCGGCGGCCTGCGTCGCCCAGCGCGAATCGGGGCGTACGGCCCGAGAGGACAGTTCCGGATGCGGACTTTTTAGCGCCTTGTTCACGAGGGACGCCACGACTTTGGTCTGTCTGGCGAAGTCGGCCTCGGTGAACTTGACGAGCAGGATTTCGGCGTCGGTGTGGCGGTTCCAGTCGTAGAGGATGTGAATGGTGCCGTCGGGGGCCTGGAAGCCATCGGGATAGGAGACGGAGGCGCGATCATCGAGCAGCAATCCGGTCCCCCAGGTCCGTCCGTCGTCTTCGGAGAGGAAGGCCGTGAGGCTGGAGCGACGCGGCAGTCGGACGTCGATCGGCCCGTTCTTGACCAACAGCAGCTTGCCCGAGGCCAGCCGGCGGATGAAGAAGCGTGCGCTGACGTTCCTGATCGTCGACGGGGTCGGGGCCGACCAGGTCGCACCCTTGTCGGTCGAGAAGCTCTCGCTGATGCCGGTCTTCGTGCGGGCGAGCATCCAGAGCGAGCCGTCCTTGCGTTCGATGATCATGTGCTCGTCGAAGTCCGTGCCGGGGAACGCCACGCCTCCGCGCCGTGTCCAGGTCCTCCCCTGGTCGGAGGACGCGTAGACGTTGGCCATGCGGATGGCGTCGAGGTCGCGATGATGGTCGCGGAAGGTCTCGACGCCCGGGAAGTCCCTGTTCCAGGGCCCGATACGGTCGCGGGTCCAGAGCGAGACCGGCAGCAGCCAGTCGCCGTTGGCAAGGACCGTGGGCTTGTTGAGCGTGCATCCGTCGGCGAATCGGACGGGCGCCGACCAGATCGGGTTTACGTCGTCGGGGTTGTCGCAGCGGGTGTACCAGTCGCCGCCCCGCCCGTCGAAGTAGCCCAGGCTCTGGTCGAAGAAGCACCACAGGCGGCCCTGCGGATCCGTCCAGAGATTACCGACGAGCGTGCGGCGGTTGGGCTTGCCCGGCAGGTCGGTCGGGTCGATGACCAAGCGGGGCTTCGACCAGCGCTTCCCGCCGTCGTCGGAGGATGCCAGCATGAGGAACCCATTGGCGCTGTCGCCGTTGCCGATCCAAGCCGCCCAGAGGCGCCCCTTGGGCGTGCGGTCGAGGCCGATGATCATGTTGCCCGGCCGGCTGGCGTCGGCGTATGCCGCACCGGGCGCGGTGTTCAGCATCGGCGGCTCGAGGGACAGGTCGAGCGTGGGCTGGTCGAGGGCCGCCAGACGGGTGGCGAGCAGGAGGGGCAACGCGAGGCGCATGGCGTAGGACGGGGGCTTGTGGGGTCTGCGCCGCCACTGTGCCCCGTCCGCCGCCGCGTTCAAAGACAAACGCCCTCGCCGGCCTGAGGTCAGGCGAGGAGGGCCTTGACCACCTTGGCGGGCAGGACGCCGGTCAGCTTCTGGTCGAGTCCCTGGAACTTGTAGGTCAGGCGCTCATGATTGTAGCCCATGAGGTGCATGATCGTGGCGTGGAAGTCGGAGATATGGAGCGGGTCCTTGACGATGTTGTAGCTGAAGTCGTCGGTCTCCCCGTAGATGCGTCCGCCTTTGGCGCCGCCGCCGGCCATCCACATCGTGAAACAGCGCGGGTGGTGGTCGCGTCCGTAGTTCTCCTTCGAGAGCCCGCCCTGGCTGTAGATCGTGCGGCCGAACTCGCCGCCCCAGACGATGAGCGTGTCGTCGAACATCCCGCGCTGCTTGAGGTCCTCGATGAGGGCGTGGCAGGCCTGGTCGATGTCCTTGCACTGGCTGGGGAGGCGTCCGCCGACGTTGCTGTGGTGGTCCCAGTTGTTGAGGTAGATCTGGGTGAAGCGCACGCCGCGCTCGGCGAGGCGGCGCGCCATGAGCACGCTGTTCGCGAATGTGCCGGATTGCCTGGCTTCCTCGCCGTAGAGCTTGAAGGTGCTCTCGGGTTCCTTGGCGAGGTCGGTCAGCTCGGGCACCGAGGCCTGCATGCGGAAGGCCATCTCGTACTGGCGGATGCGCGTGTGGGTCTCGGGGTCGCCCACGGCCTGGTAGTTGAGGCGATTGAGCTGGTTGATGCCTTCGATGGTCTGCTTGCGCAGGTCGTCCGGCACACCGGGCGGGTTGTTGATGAACAGGATGGGGTCGCCTTTGCTGCGGAAGGAGACGCCCGCGTGCTCGCTCGGGAGGTAGCCGCTGGACCAGAGGCGGGCCGAGATGGCCTGTTCCTGCTCGCGGTTGGTCGGCGTGGCGATGAGCACGACGAAATTCGGCAGGTTGTCGTTCTCGGAGCCGAGGCCGTAGGAGGCCCAGGAGCCGATGCACGGGCGGCCGGCGACCTGGTTGCCGGTCTGCATGGCGCAGATGGCGGGCTCGTGGTTGATCGCCTCGGTGTGGAGGGAGCGCATCCAGCAGATGTCGTCCGCGTTCTTGGCGAGGTTCGGCAGCAGGTCGGAGTTCATCCACATGCCGCACTGGCCCCGTTGGGCAAAATTGAACTTGGACGGCGCGATGGGGAAGCGGGTCTGCCCGCTGGTCATCGTGGTCAGACGCTGCCCGTTGCGGATACTCGGGGGCAGGTCCTTGTCGTACATCTCCTTCATCCCCGGCTTATAGTCGAAGAGGTCCATCTGGGACGGGCCGCCGACCATGTGGAGGTAGATGACGCGTCTGGCCCTGGGCTTGAAGTGCGTGGCGACGTTGCCTGGCGCGGCCTCGAGGCCCGACCTGCCGAGCAGTGAGGCGAGGGCCGCGGCGCCCAGCGCGTTGGCGCCCCGGCCGAAGAAGCGCCGGCGGGTCTGGAGGGTATTCCATTCGTGGAGGATGGACATGGCGTCTATTTGTTGAGGACTTCGTCGAGGTTGAGGAGCTGGCTGCAGACCATCGTCCAGGCGGCCAGTTCGGACTTGGGCAGCTTGTCGTCGGACTTCGATTCGCCGACCTTGAGCAGGGCATCCGTATCGGCGGGCTTGGCCTCGTAGTGCCTGCGGAGCTGGGCGAGGCTCTCTTTCAGGATCGTCCGTTCGGCGGCCTTGAGGGGACGGCACAGCAGGCGGGTGGCGGCGGCGCCGAGGCGCGCGTCGTCGTCGCCGGGCGTCTGCAACGTATGCTGGGCCAGCATCCGCGAGGCCTCGACGTATTGCGGGTCGTTCAGGGTCACCAGGGCCTGGAGGGGCGTGTTGGTGCGGTCGCGGCGGACGCAACTGGCCTCGCGCGAAGGGGCGTTGAAGATGTCCAGGCTGGCGGGCGGAGCCATGCGCTTCCAGAAGTTGTAGACGGTGCGGCGGTAGAGGTTTTCGCCGCTGTCCTGCTTGTACGACATGTTGCGCATGCCGACGACTTCCCAGAGGTTCTCGGGCTGGTAGGGGTAGGTGCCGGGCCCGCCCATGCGGGTCGAAAGCGTGCCGCTGGCGGCGAGGGCGTAGTCGCGGATCATCTCGGCATCCATGCGGAAGCGCGGACCGCGGCTGAGCAGGGCGTTGTCCCGGTCCTTCTCGAGCTTCTCGGGCGTGAGGACGGCGGCCTGCCGGTAGGTGGCGCTGGTGAGCATCAGCTTGTAGAGCCGTTTCACGTCCCAGCCGCTGGCGCGGAAATCCACCGCGAGCCAGTCCAAGAGCTCGGGGTGGGAAGGCGCGCCGCCCATGATGCCGAAGTCCTCCGCGGTCTTCACGAGGCCGGCGCCGAACAGTTCCTGCCACATGCGGTTGACGGTCACGCGGGCGGTGAGCGTGTTGGCGTCGCTGACGAGCCAGCGGGCGAGGCCCAGGCGGTTGCGCGGGGCGTCGGCGGGAAGCTTGCCGAGGGCGGCGGGAATCTCCGCTTCGACCTGCTCGCCCGGCTTGTCGTAGGCCCCGCGCATCAGGATGTTGGCCATCGCCTTGCTGTCCTTCTTCTCCTCCTGGATGTGCGTGAGCGGGGTGCGGGACTGGATGACCAGCTTCTCGGCGTTGAGCTTGCCGACCAGGTTGGTCGCGGTCCTGAACGGCTCATGGCGGGCCAGCAGGAAGTATTCCCTGAGCGCGTCCTTCTGCTTCGGGTTGGGCTTGCCCGCGAGCAGCGGACGCAGCGGGCCGACCTTGGAGAGGATCGCGACCTCGGTGGGCTCCAAGTTGCGCGCATACAAGAATACGTCCTGAATGCCGCCTTGGAACGGCTCGCTCTTGCTGCGCTGGCCGATGCGGGTCGGGGTGGCGGCCCGCGAATCGGTCTTGAGGGTGTTGATCTCGGCGCGCGTCTCGACGAGGACGCCGTCGATGTAGAGTTTAACCCCGGCGGCCTTGCCGCTGCCGTCGTAGGTCAGGAAGAGATGCTGCCAGGCGCCGCGGACCTTGTTGCCGACCGTGACCACCTTGATCGCGTCGTTGGGCCATTTGCTGATGATGTAAGCCCCGTAATTGCGGCCCGACTGGAAAAGGCTCCAGCCTTGGGCGCCCTTGGGGTCGTCCATACGGGCGAGGACGGTGCCGGTGACGCCTTCGGGCTTGTCGACGCGGACCCAGGCGCCGGCGCTGAAAGCCTGCATGGTGGAGAAGTCGCCGGCGTCGCCGAGGACCAGGTGGGAGCCATTCTTGAAATAGGGGGCCGCGCCGACCTTGCCGTCCTTCTTCCATTCGACGGGTTCGCCGGCGGCGGTGGTGCCGGCAGGGATGCCTTTGCCTTCGTTCAGCGGCAGGTGGGCCACGAGGCCCTTCGTCGGGATGTCGCCGTCGAGGTCGCCGGGCTTGGCCGTGGCGATCCATTTCTCGAACAGGGCGGCGCCTGCCTTGCGCGTCTCCGCGACCTTGGCGTCGGCGGCGGCGATGGCGCCCGGCAGCTCCGTCCAGCGCGGCTTGTCGGCGTCGGAAGGCAGGTAGAGCACCGGGCCGCGGCCGTCCTTGACGTTGCCGTCGAGGCCGCCCTGGGTGGTGTTCCGGAAGAACGCGGCCATCGCGTAGTAGTCCTTCATCGTGATCGGATCGAACTTGTGGTCGTGGCACTGGGCGCAGTTCGTGGTGAGGCCGAGGTAGACCCAGCCCATCGTCTGCACGCGGTCGGCCGCGTAGTTGGCCAGGTTCTCCTCGACGATGGTGCCGCCTTCGTTGGTGGTGATGTTGCAGCGCTGCAGGCCCGTGGCGATCAGCTGGTCTTCGGTGGGCTTGGGAAGGAGGTCGCCGGCGAGCTGTTCGACCGTGAACTGGTCGAAGGGCTGGTTGCGGTTGAAGGCTTTCACGACCCAGTCCCGGTAGGGCCACATCTCGCGGTAGGCGTCGAAGTGCAGCCCGTGCGTGTCGGCGTAGCGGGCCGCGTCGAGCCAGTAGCGGGCGCGATGCTCGCCGTAGGCCGGCGAGGCGAGCAGTTCGTCGATCAGCGAGGACAGCCGGGCGTCGCCGAGGGCGGCGTCCGGCTTCGGCGCATATTTCGCCAGCAGCGCGGGCGAAGGCGGCAGGCCCGTGAGGTCGAGGCTAACGCGTCGCACGAGGGCGTGGGCATCGGCTTCGGCGGCCGGTTTGAGTCCGGCGGCGTCGAGTCTGGCGCGGACGAAGCGGTCGATCGGATTCCTCGACCAGTTCGCGTCGGCGACCTCGGGGAGGGGCGCCTTCGCCGGGGCGACGAGCGACCAGTGCGGCTGCCACGGGGCGCCTTGTTCGATCCAGCGCCGGATGAGCGTGATTTCGGCGGGCTTGAGGGTCTTGTGCTCCTTGGGCGGGGGCATGATCTCGTCCTCATCCTTCGAGACGATGCGCTGGAAGAGCGTGCTCTCGTCCGGCCGGCTCCGGATGATGGTCGGAGGCTCCTCGCCGCCGTCCTTCGTCTGGCGCGGGGCGAAGAAGCCGGCCTCGGTGTCGAGGCGGAGGCTCGCTTTGCGGGAGGCGGGGTCGGGCCCGTGGCAATGGAAGCAGTTCTCGGCCAGGATCGGACGGATGTCGCGGTTGAACTGGATCTTCTCCGGCAGGACTTCCGCGGCGCCGAGCGGGGCCGAGAGCAGGAGGAGGGCGAGAGAGGGACGCATCGTTGCAAGGGGTGAGGATGACCGTCGGAGGCGGGGCCGGCATGAGCGAGCTTACGGGTCGCTTGGCCGAGGGGTCGCGCAACCTCTGATTTGCCCAGCCCCCGTCAGGTTTCAAGGGGAGGTTTTGGGGGTGAAGGCCCTAGGGGGCTTGTTGGCGAGGTCGAGCCCCTCAGCGTGCCGAAAAATCCCAGGCCTTCTCGCCGTCCGGTCCCATGATGCGGATGGATCGTAGCCCGGCCTGATTCCCTCCTGCCGGCGGCGTCAGGCGGAGGTGGATGACTTTCTGCATGACAGGCAGCATGAGCTTCGTCTCCTGGCCGTCGGCGGGCCATTCGAACTCGCGGGCGTTGGCGGGAAGGAAGTCGGACTGGCCTTCGGTGCGCCAGCTCACGGCGCCCTTGCCAGGGGGGCTGGCTCCTTTGAGGACGATGGTGAGGGGCCCTTTCAAATCGATGCCGGTCCGGGCGATGAACGCCCGCCTGGTCCCTTCCGGGATGATGCGCAGCGCGCCGTCGCGTCTCTCGGTCTTGCCGTTGCGGCAGATCCATTCGTCCGGTGCCGGCGTGCCGACGCCTTGCGTCGCCTTAGTGATGCCGGCCGTGGCGAAGAGCTCCTCATGGTGTCGGTCGAAGGATGTGGGCAGTCCGGGGGTCTTGAGCGTCTCCGCCCAGTCCTTGAGCTTCCTGTCCAGCGCGGCAGCGACTTCAGGTCGCTGCTTGAGCAGATCTGCATCGGCGCTCTCGCCGGCGGGGTCGGTAACGTCGAACAGCAGCCTCGTGCGGTCGCCGAGCAGGACCAGCTTGTGGGGATGTTCGAGTACGGCGGCCTGCGAGCCCCAGCGCCAGTAGAGCGTGCGGGGCGCGGCCGCGGCGCCGTTGAGACGAGGCAGGAGGTCGACGCCGTCGAGCGCCGGATCCGCGGGCAGTCCGGCCGCGGCCACGGCGGTCGCGGCGACGTCGAGCGAGATCACGGGCGAGGCGTGCACGGCGCCTGCCGGGATCCGTCCGGGCCAGGCGGCCACGAAAGGCACGCGGTTGCCGCCTTCGCTGACCATGCCTTTCTGGCCGCGCATGGGCAGGTTGAGCGAGCCGTTCCAGGCTCCGCCGAGCGGCGCCCCGTTGTCGCCGATGAAGAAGAGCAGGGTGTCCTGGTCTGCGCCGATCTCGGCGAGCTTGCGTCGGATGCGCCCCAGGCCGTCGTCCATGGCGGCGATCATCGCGAGCGCCTGACGGCGTTCCTTGGGCAGGTGCGCCGGCGTGCGTGAGAACCAGGGTTCCGGCGATTCGAGCGGTACGTGGGGCGCATACCACGCCAGATAGAGGAACCAGGGGCGTTCCGCGTCCGCCTTGCGTCGGTCAAGGAACGAGAGCGCGGCCTCGGTCTGGACCTCCACCCGGAAGCGGCTGTCGGTGACGGCATGCGGGGCGTCGGCGAAAGGCCGGCCTTGCAGGTCGTGCGAGGCGTAGAATTGGCGTAGCTCGCCTCGGAAGTATTCGTCGAAGCCCTGCGCGTGGGGCATGTGGTCCTTGGACAGCCTCACCCCTTTGTCGCCTCGTTTGCTGCCGGTCAGGTCGAGGTGCCACTTCCCCACCTGGCCCGTCACGTAGCCTCCCGCCTTGAGCCGCTCGGCGATGGTCTTCTCCTCCAGGGGCAGCGGCCCCTTGTTGTTGTCGTCCACGCCGAACCGCTGCTGGTAGCGGCCGGTCATCAGCCCGGCTCGCGAAGGGACGCATTGCGGGGCGGTCACGTAGCCTTGCGTGAAGCGGACGCCGTCGCGTGCCAGCCTGTCCAGCTCGGGCGTGCGGATGTCCTTGTCCGCTCCGTTCGCCCCGAGGTCGGCCCAGCCGTGGTCGTCGCTGAAGATGACGAGGATGTTGGGCCGTCGGGCCGCCTCGGCCGTCAGGACCGTGAGCGCGGCGAGCAGCAGGATCCGCGGCATGGCTTCAGAGCAGGGACTTCATCGCCGAGAGGTCGAGTCTGTCCTCCAGCTCCTTCTGCAGGGCGGTAAGCCGCGAGAAGAGGGCGGCGCGTCGTTCGCGCAGGGCGGGGTCGGCGGCGAGGTCTTTCAGTTCCTCCGGGTCCTCGGCCACATGGTAGAGGCGGAAGACTCCGGCCTTCGGGTAGGCGATGAGCTTCCAGCCGTCCTGGATGACGGCGCGCTGCAGCTCGAGGTAACCCCCGTAGATCGCGTCGCGACGGCCCGAGAAGTCCCCTTTGAGCAGCGGGAGCACGCTGCGGAACTCGACCTGCGGCTGGCGTTCGGCGCCGGCGACCTCGAGGGCGGTGGCCATGGCGTCCTGCAGGTAGATCGGGGTGTCGATGCGGGCGCCCGCGGCGACGCCCGGACCCCGAACGACGAAGGGCACGCGCAGGCTGTGCTCGTGCATGTTCTGCTTGCCCATCAGGCCGTGACGGCCGATCGCGAGTCCGTGGTCGGCGGTGAAGATGACCCAGGTGTTGCCGGCCTGGCCGTTCCGTTCGAGGGCGTCGAGGATGCGGCCGATCTGCGCGTCCATGTGGGTGATGATGGCGAAGTATTCCTGCCGGTGCGTCCGTACGGACAGCTCGGTGCGGGGGAAGGGCGCCAGGTCTTCGTCGCGTAGCCCTTTGCCGGCCCCGATGGCCTTGGCGTTCGGGTATTCAGGCTGGAAACTCGCCGGCACGGCCAGCTTGTCCCGCGGATAGAGGTCGACGTATTCCTTGGGCGACTGCCGGGGGTCGTGAGGCGCGTTGAAGGCGACGTAGGCGAAGAAGGGCCGGTCGGAGCCCTTGGCCGCGTCCAGGAAGCCGATGGCGTCGTCCCCGACGACCTCGCTCCAGTGCTTGCCTCCCTGCCAGTAGCCTCCGAGGGCGGTGTCGTAAGGACTCCACTCGTCGTGGTCGGGCGAGACGGGCCGGCCGTAGGCCGACTTGGTGTCCTTGGGCATGCCGGCGCGCACGTTCTTCGCGACGTCGAAGCATTTCTCGGCCGCGGCGGTGATGTGCCACTTGCCGGTCATCGACGTCGCGTAGCCCGCCTTCGACATCATCTGAGGCCAGAGCCTTCCGGCGGCGCGCTCGGCCTCTGTCTTCTTGCCGTAGACCTGGTTGGCCCTCCATACGGTCCGACCGGTGACAAGCATCGTGCGGCTGGCCACACAGACGGCGCCGGACCACGAGCCCATGTTGTAGGCGTGCGTGAACGCCGTCCCCCCGGCGATCAGTCGGTCCAGGTTCGGGGTGCGCACTTCGGCGCCTCCCAGCGCGTGCACGGCGTCGTAGGAGTGGTCATCGGCGAAGATGAACAGGACGTTGGGTTTGGCGGCCTGCGCGGCGAAGGGCAGGAGCAGCAGGGTGGCGAGGGCGGCTGTTCTCATGTCAGAAATTCCAACGGCGGGGCGGACCCCCGGCCGGCGTGAGCACGATGTCATCGAACTCCACCGTGGCGGAGCCGGCGGGCAGGTAGAGCCGCAGGATGCCGGCCTTCTCCTTCAGGGGCAGTTCGAGGGTTATCTCCTGCCATACGGATTCTCCGGAGACCCGGTAGGGGACGCTCAGGAACTCGGCGGAACCCGCCGCGCTGAGCAGTGCGACCCGGCCTTCGCCCGCCTGGGGGGCGCGGACGCGGAAGGCGAGTCTGGCCGGCCCGGCGGCGAGCCCCGCGCCGACGCCCAGGAACGAGTCGGCCCCCTTCGATTCGACGCGTAGCGCGCCGTCCTTGACCGCCGCCGCACCGGCGCGGTTCTTCCATCCTCCCGGCAGGTCGTCCGCGGACGATTTCTTCTTCGGCGCGGCCTTGGCGTTCTTCGCCGCCGGTTCGGCCTTGGCGCGCTCGCCGTTGTAGCGCGGGATCACCGCCTCGTTGTCCGCCAGGTAGAGCTGGATCAGGTCGTTGAGCTCCGCGGTCTCGGCCGGGCGGCTCTTCGCGAGGTTGTTCCGTTCGCCGGGGTCCTTGGCGAGATCGTAGAGTTCCAGTTCGTCGGAGCCGTCGTCGGCGCGTCCGTAGAAGCGGATGAGCTTCAGGTCACCCTGACGCACGTAGGAGCCGGCGTAGAAGCCGTCCATGACGGAGTCGCGCGTGGCGTTGCCGTGCGGGAAGTGGCAGAAGATGCGCTGGCGGATCGCCGGACCCCCCTGCAGGGTCGCGGTCTGGTCGAAGCCGTCGATCTTCTGACCGGGCTTGGTCACGCCTCCGCCGATGTTGATCAACGTGGGATAGAGGTCGGTCGACTGGATGAGGAAGTCGGCGGTGGTGCCGGCCTTCACCTTGCCGGGCCAGACGACGATGCCGGGCTCGCGCGTGCCGCCGTCGTAGACCGACGCCTTGCCGCTGCGGTAGGGCAGGTTGCTGGTGGCGGGGATGTCCGCGAAGCCCTCCGGTTCGGTCTTCTTGGGCGGATAGGCGTAGCCGCCGTTGTCGGACCAGAAGACGACGATCGTGTTGTCGGCCTCGCCTGACTCATCGAGGTGCCTGAGCAGGCGCCCCACCGCCTCATCCATGCTCTTCACCATCGCCGCGTAGAGCGGATTCTTCTGGGGGTTGGCGGGGTCGGTCTTCTGCTTGAAGTGCTCGATGTAGTCGGCGCGCGCGTTCCATGGGGAGTGCACGGAGAACAGCCAGAAGTTGATGAAGAACGGCCGGCCCTTGCTGGCGCGCATGAACTTGCCCGCCTCGTCCGCCATACGCTCGTCGACGTGACGCCCGGCCTCGTCCTTGATCTCAGGGTCGGCGATGAATTTCCACGGCGCTAGGTATCCGCCGCCGCCGCCGGGGCCGGGGGCCTTGGGGGTGTGCGGCCAGTCGATGTCGAAGCCCTGGTCGCGGGGCTCGTAGGCGTCGCCTTTCCCGATGTTGTGCCCGAGATGCCATTTGCCGAAGTGTCCCGTGGCGTAGCCGGAGGCCTTCAGGGCTTCGGCCAAGGTGTGGTAGTCCGGCCTGAGCCGCGTGAGCGAGCTGGCGACCTGCACGCGGGCGACGTTCCGGAGGAGGCCTTTCTCCAGCACGACTTCGGGGAGGTGGCAGACCGGGGCGGTGATGCCGATGCGGGCCGGATGCTGGCCGACCAGGATGCTTGAGCGGGTCGGCGAGCAGAGGGGGCTCGCCGCGTAGGCATTGGTCAGGCGCACCCCCCGGGAGGCCAGGCGGTCGATGTTGGGCGTCTCGTGGTAGGTGCTGCCGAAGCAGCCGAGGTCGCGCGCGCCGAGGTCGTCGGCCAGGATCAGGATGATGTTCGGCTTGTCGGCGGCGACGGTCGCGACGGCCGCGAGGGATGCGAGGAGCGAGAAGAGGAGACGCATGGTTCTTTTAAGACCGGGAAGAGAGTTTGGTTTCAGCGCTTTGGCGCTTCTACCCAGTCGAGGGCTTTCGGCAGCGTGCTGTCGTTCAGCTTCAGCGGGCGTCCTTGGTCGATGATCTCCAGGCCGAGGGTCGCGACGTTCCCCCAGTCCTTCATGAGGATCTTGTCGCCCTCCTTGGCCGTCTTGTTGTCGGCGAAGTCCGCGACCGTGAAGATGACTTCGGTCTGGCCGGGCTTGGTCAGCGCGTTCGCGGAATAGTCCTCGCCGGGGCCGCGCACGCCGGTGAGGAATTTGTTCTTGGAGATCCGCAGGCGGATGCCGAGACGCTTCTCGGAAGGCGTCAGCGTTAGGCGGAGGGCCTTGTCGGGTCCGGGCGGGATCATCTCGGGATCGCGGAATTTGTAGGTGGTCAGGCCGCCGTTGGGCGATGCGCCCCAGTCGCGGCTGAAGTCCGGCGTGAATTCGGTCCGCAGGGCGAGTGATTTGAGCCGCGCCGTGTCCCAGGCCTTCGGGTGATGCACGCCCTCCTCCGAGGCGAGCGTGAAGGCATCGGAGCTCCCCTCGAAGGCCTTGCGCATCCCTTCGAGAGTGTAGGCGCAGTCGGCGAAGGCGAACAGGGGCAACCCTTCATGCACGGGGAGCCGGGCGGACCAGGCGTCGCCGTCGCGGACGGCCTCGGCCTGCTTCCAGAAGCGCGACTGGGGATTGGGGTCGTGACTGTAAAGGATGCGGACGGACCGGAGGCGCGAAGGAAGGTCCGGGGTGACCGTGAAGTCGGCCGACTTGCCGTCGTCCGAAACGGTCATCCGCGCCTTGGGGGTCTTGGGAATCTCGACGGGGTCGCCCTTGAGATGACGGTCGAACCAGAGGTTGAGGAGCAGCCACTGCTCAGGTCCCAGGGAATGGTTGTAGTGCAGCTTGAGGCTCACGCGCCAGTCCTGGTGCGGCAGAAGGGACATGCACGTGTAGGCCCGGTCCACCGTGCCGTGGAAGTCGTTCGTGGCCGTGAGCATCAGCACGGGGCATTTCACGTGCGGGTAGTAGGACTGCGACTCCATCGTGGCCGCGAAGAGGTCGGCATGCCCTCGGTATTGCGAGGCCGGAACGGGGTCGGGGATGCCGGGGAACGCGCTCGAGACGAAGCCCGTCCCGCCGACCATGGGGGCGACGGCGCGGAGGCGCGGGTCAATGGCGGCGAAGGAGGTGATGTTGCCGCCCATCGAGTAGCCGGTGAAGCCGATGCGAGCCGGATCCACCTCGGCCTGGTTTTCCAGGAAGGTGATGGCGCGGCGCCCAGCGTAGGTCAGGAGATACCAGTTGCCGTTGCGCGGGCTGAGCACGGGGTCGATGGTGTGCGGGTCGGGCAGGAAGTCCTGCTTCACGCCGCGGAAGGCCTTCGGGTAGAACTGCGGTCCCTGCGTGGGGTCCACCTTGCCCCAGTCGGTGTTCTCCGACGCGCCGGGCTCGATCTCACGCCCGCCCCAGTTGATGTCGACCGTGGCGTAGCCATGCTTGGCGAAGTAGGCTCCGCGCTGGCGCTCGGCGCGTTGGCCGCCGCCGTGAGCCCAGACGAACGCCGGCGCTCCCTTGGCGCCCTCGGGGAAGGTGTAGAATGCGGCGATGCGCGCAGGGGTCCCCTTGAAGGTGCCGACATGGAAGGTGACGAGGCGGCACACCGCCCCGTCCTCCTTCCATTCTTTGATCACGCGCACGTCCAGGGGGTCGCGCCGGAAGTCGACGTCCTTCCAGAGCGAGACGACGTCGTGCGGCACTTCGGACTCGGTGGCGTAAGGACGCAACGAGTCCGCGGCGGACAGGATGGCCGACGTGGAGGCCAGCAGGGCGGAGAGGAGTCTCATGTTCAGTGGGGAAGTCCTTTGAGATCGGCGGGCATGACGGGGTCGTCCTTCGCAAGGTGGGCGTCCAGCAGCGTCAGCATCTCCTTCAGTCTATCGGCCTGGGCCGCGGCCACGTCCTCCTTTTCGTAGGGGTCCTTGGAAAGGTCGAAGAGCTGCGGCTTGCCTTTCTTCATGCGGATCACCTTCCAGTCTCCATGCAGGAGCGCCTGTCCCTGCGGATGGGCGATGTAGACGGAGCGGGGCGCAGGTGAGGGATCGTCCCCGGCGATGGCCTTCCAGCGATCGAGTCCGTCCCAGCGGAGGTCGCCGGCGGGCTGGATGCCGATGAGTCCGGCCAGCGTGGGCAGCCAGTCGCCCACGTAGAGCGGGGCGGACACCTTGCCGGGCTTGAGCCTGCCGGGCCAGTTGGCGAAGGCGCAGACGCGGATGCCGCCTTCGAAGAGGGTGTTCTTCTGGCCGCGCAACGGGTCGTTCTCGCTGTTGAGAGGCGAGTCGGGCACCGTGCCGACATAGGCGTTCTTCAGGCCTTCGATGCCGCCGTTGTCCGAAGTGAAGACAATGAGCGTGCGGTCCCGCTGTCCCGTGCGCTCGAGGGCCGCCACGAACTCGCCGACCTTGGCGTCGAGCTGGGAAACCATCGCGGCCATGCGCAGGCGGGACTCGTGCTTCACGGGGTCGTCGTGGAACTTCACGCCGTCGTAGAGTTTCTTGAATTCGCCGGGCGCATCGACGGGTGTGTGCACGGCGTGGAAAGGCACGTACATGAACCAAGGTCGGTCGCCGCCCTGGGTGATGCGCTTGAGGGCTTCGGCGGCGATGAGCTCGGTCGCATTCCCATCCTCGTGGAAGAGCTTCCCGTCGCGATGCCAGGTGTCCTCGTAGGGGTTGCCTTTGCGGTACTTGTGGGTCCAGGGATCCGCCGCACCCGTCAGCGTCCCGTAGCTGGTGTCGAAGCCGTAGGCATTCGGAATCCATTCAGGCCGGGCGCCGAGATGCCACTTGCCGGCCATGTGGGTGCGGTAGCCTGCGGACTTGAGCGCCGAAGCGAGGGTGGTCGTGCCGAGGGGCATCGCACGGAGGTTGCTGGGCGAAAGGGCCTGCGGTCCGAAGCGCCCCGGGCAGCGGCCGCTCATCAGGGCGGTGCGGGTCGGGGTGCAGACGGGCTGCACGTAGTGCCGGTCGAGTTCGCGACCTTCGCGGACGAGCCGGTCCATGTGCGGGGTCTTCCCGAAGCCGCCGTGCCAGCCGACGTCTGACCAGCCGAGGTCGTCGGCGACGATGAGGAGGATGTTGGGCTGCTCCGCCGCGGTGACGACGGCGGTGACAAAGGCGCAGAGCGCCGCGAGGAGCGGTCGATTCATGGGGCGCACCGACATTGGTCGTCCGCCTCCGGCTGGACAAGCGCCGAGAGGCCCTGCCCGGCGTCAATTTCGCTCATTCGGCTCAGCGAGCCTCGAACTGGAGGGCGTCCAGGATGACGAAGCCCTGCGTTCCGCGGTTGCTGACTTCAACGACGACGGGCTCACCGGCCATGAGATTGATCGCGCCGATCGTGCGGAAGGCGTCGCCGGGCGGCAGGGGCTCGGTCTGGTCCACGAAGATGTCCGTCGTGCGCGCCCCTTGGGTCACGCGCACGGGCACGCGCTTGGCCCGCGTCGGATGCGCGGAGTAGGCCATGCGGATCACGTACCCCCCTTCCTTGTCCGGGGTAAAGGTGAAGCTGGCGACCGATCCGCCGTCGCCCCGCGCGTCGTCATGCAGGTAGCCTCCGCCCACATGCGGACGGAAGTTGGTCGAGTGCGACCAGTTTCCTCCGAGCTTTGCGGAAGCGTCGTCGAGCACGACGCCCTTCAGCGAACCGACGGCGATCGACCGCCCGGTCTGCGGGGCGGCGCGGGGCTTCGGTGGCGGCGGGAGCTCCAGGGACTGGCCCTGCGCGAGCAGGCGCGTCCGCAGTTCGGCGTAAGGCAGGTTCTGGACTTCGGTCTCACGCTTGCTCGCGAGGGATGCGGCGACCCCGGCGGCCTGCCCGATCGCCATCCAGGCCCCCTCGATGCGCAGGGATGACATGGCGACGTGCGTGCTGGATAGCGCGATCGGCACGAGCAGGTTCACGCACTGGCCTGGCTTGGGCAGGATGGCGCGGTAGGGGACGTGGTAGGCGTAGCCGACGCCGGTGCCGGGTACGCGCACGGGCATGATGGTCCCTTCGTCGATGACGGTGTCCTTCAGCGCCACGCGCCGGCAGTCGTGCGAGTCGATGGGGAAGGAGGACACCGCGATGGGGTCCTCCTTGGCCGGCGAGTCGATGATGTCCTTCTGGGTCAGCACGTGCAGTCCCTTGAGCCTACGGGACTCCCGCACGTAAAGCGCGGGCGGGAAGTGGCCGGTCGCGGCGAACTCGTCCTTACAGAGTCCGAGGGAGGCGTATTCAGCGCGGATCTTCTCGGGCACGGAAGGGTCGGTGCGCAGGAAGCGCAGGAACTCCAGGGTGTATTGCCGGTGTCCCTCCCAGATGCGGGCGCGGCCCGCGCCGTCCGCCTCGTGCCAGGTGTTGCTCCCGCCGACGAGGCCGAGGGAGATCTGGCCGCCGATGGAGTTGTTGCCGTCAAGCTTGCCTCCCGGCAGGGGATACAGGTCGAACCCGATGCCGCGTACGCCGGCCTTGAGGGCGCGACGGGCCAGCTCGAACTTCGTCGGGTCGTAGTCCTTCGGCTCGGGGATCGGTACGCGGTTCGCCGGGTCCCGTGTCAGGCAGAGACGGAAGCTGTAGGTCATGACGTTGCGGTCGCCTGCCTCCGGGTCCTCTTCCGAGACGGATGTGATCAGCGGCAGCGGCCGATGGTCGTCACTGAATCCGCTGATGCGCATGGCCGGCTTGGGATACTGCTTGCCCGCCAGGGACTCGCCGTGTTCCGCGCGGCTCTCGCGGCCGATCACCCATTCCACGCCCGCGGCGGCCATGAGGTCGCCCTCGTACGTGCCGTCGACGAAGGTCCGTGCCTTGAAGTCGCCCTTCGTGGTGCGTAGCAGCGTGAGGCGTGCGCCCGACTTTTCGATGCGGACGAGCGGGGCGTCGGTGATGACGGTCACGCCGGCCTCCTGGAGCATCGCCAACGTGACGCGCAGCGCGACGTGGGGCTCGAAGACCCACTTGATGCCGGGCGTCTTGTCCATGGGGTCGTAGGGCGCCTTCTGCCCGCGCGCGACGTAGTCCTTGGCGATGCGCACATGCCATTCCTCGAAAAGGCCGGTCAGGGCCTCGCGCCGCATCTGGTTGGAGTCGCAATGGCTCAGGCCGCCCGTGCTCAGGCCGCCGACGTGTCCGGTCGGTTCGACCAGAATGACCTTGGAGCCTTCGCGGGCCGCCGCGACGGCCGCGCAGAAGCCGCCCGGGGTGGCCCCATACACCACGACGTCCGCCGCTTCGCCCCTGCAGAGCGCGGCCAGGCAGAGCAGCAGCAGGCTCCTCACTGCTTTACGCCCCGGATGACGAGGTTGCGCACCTCGGCGGCCTTCGCGCCCGCGATCCAGCTGCGGACCTTAGGGGTGGCGAGGAAGGGGTGGCTGGCGCTGAGCTCCTTGCCGTCGATGCGCACAGCCATGCGGTCGCCGGTCCATTCGACGCGGACATGCCTCCATTCGCCCTTGACGGGGTCGAGGGGCATGCGGGTGAGGGTGTGCGAGGGTTTCACGGAGTCCTCGGCGATGGTGACTTCCTTGGGGGTGATGACGACCCGGCCCACGTGCTTCTCGGCATCGCAACCGACGTAGAAAGTCGCAGGCACCTCCTGCCGGTATTCGAGTTCGATTACGGCGGTCTTCAGTCCGACCCAGTGCTGGAGGACAGGCACGTGCTTGCGCGCGGGGATCTCGGTCATGCGCAGGATCCCGCCGTCGGGCTTCCATTCGCCATGGGGGATCTTCCATGGCTCGACGAAGGGGGAGCTCAGGTCGGGTGCGACGATGACCGGCGGCTCCTCCTGGACGAGCAACGGCCCGGTGGAGCAGGCGGAGCAGAGCAGGGTGGCGGCGAGGGCGCTGAGGAGTCGGTGCATGGCTTCTGGGTCAGGGAAAACGTTCCGTGGTTCCGACCGCGTCGGGGCGTACGGCGCCGTCGTGTCCGATCACCGCGCGGGGATTCGGGAAGCGGCCGAGCGGGCGGACGCCCGGGCCTGTCTCCGTGCGTCCGAGGTCGGAGTCGATTTCGGCGACGCGCTTCTGGAGGCGCTGTACCACCTCGGGCTGCCTGACTGAAAGGTCGGTGGTCTCTCCGGCATCCGCCTCGAGGTCGTAGAGACGCAACGGCGCCTCCTTCTTTGGCTGCTTGGAACGGAACGGCGCGTTGGAGCCTTCCAGCATCAGCTTCCATCGTCCCATGCGCACGGCCTCCAGCACGAGCCCGCGGTAGTAGAGGAACTCATCGTGCCCACTGGCGCCGTCCTTGCCCAACAGGACGGGGGAGAGGTCGATGCCGTCGATCCTGCGATCGGGGAGTTTCGCGCCGGCGAGCGCGGCAAACGTCGGATGCACGTCGAACATCCCGGCGATGACGTCGCTGGACGAGCCCGCGGCGATCCGTCCGGGCCACCAGGCGATGGTCGGCACGCGCACCCCGCCTTCCCAGGTGCTTCCCTTGTGCCCCTTCAGCGGCGCGTTGCTGCCCCGCGTCGTCCCGCCGTTGTCCGAGGTGAAGATGACGAGCGTCCGTCGGTCCAGGCCAAGCTCGCGTAGCGTGTCGAGGATGCGCCCCACCGACCCGTCGGTCTCCTCGACCCAGTCCGCATAGAGGCCGTGCGGAGATTTGCCGGCCCAGGCCTCGCCGGGATAGAGCGGGAAGTGCACCGAGCTGTGCGGCAGGTAGAGGAAGAACGGCCGGTCCTTGCTTCGCCGGATGAAGGCCTCGGCCTCCCGGGTGTAGTCCGCCACGAGGCGCTGCTGCCCGTCCTGCTTCACACGTGCGACCGCCTTGCCGTCGCGCAGCATGGGCAGAGGCGGCTGGTCGCTCCCGCGCAGTCCGGTCTCAGGCGGGTTCATCTTTCCCGGATTGGCCTTGGCCTCGGTCTTCGGCGCAGGCTTGCCGAGGTCGCTCTTGGACCCCTCGGCCGCCATGCCCATGTCGTTCGAATACGGGATGCCGAAATAGAAGTCGAACCCCTGGGCGTTGGGCAGGAAGGGCGGCTGGTCGCCGAGGTGCCACTTGCCCACGCAGGCGGTCGCGTAGCCCGCGGCCTTCAGCGTCTCCGCCACGGTGATCTCGTCGGGATGGAGGCCGACTTCGGCGGCCGGGAACAGCACGTGCGGCGTCGGCAGCACGCGCTTGGGGTAGCATCCCGTCATCAGCATCGCGCGCGAAGGCGAGCACACCGGGGCGGCGTAGTAGGAGGTCAGACGCATGCCTTCCTTGGCCATGCGGTCGAGGTTGGGCGTCCGGTTGAGCTTGGAGCCGAACGGGCCGATGTCGGCGTAGCCGAGGTCGTCGACGTTGATGACGACGAAGTTCGGACGGGTTTCCTCGGCGGAGCAGAGGGCGGCCAGCAGGAGGATGAGGGTTCGCATGGTCAGGTGGAGGGGGTGACGACGACGTCGTCGATCTCGATGCCGGCGGCGCCGCCGTTCTGCATCCAGAGGAGCTTGCGCTTGTTCGCGTCGAAGTTCGGTCGCCTCAGCGTGCGGGCCCACTTGCCGTCGACGGACATGTCGACCGTGTCGCCCTTGAAGGCCAACCGGACGGTGCGCCACTCGTTCGCCGAAAGGTCGACCTTCTCCGGCGGAAAGTGCTCGTTGGTGCGGTAGGCCTTGCTGACCGGATCCGCCTCCCGCGTGTTCTGACGGAGCGGGTGCTTCGGGTCCAGGGTGTGGGCGTCGACTTCGAGCACGACGCTGTCGCGGTTGAGGCGGACCCGGAGCATGTGGTCGACCGAGCCATGGCCGTCGTCGCCGTCGACGAAGAGCCAGAGCATGCCACCTTTCTCCAGATGGCGGTAGCGGAAGGACATCGTCAGGTCCTTGCCGTCCAGGGCGAGGTAGACCATCGGCGGATACTTGCCGCCGCTGGATCCGCGCGTCCAGAGGACCCCGTTCCGGACGGAGCTATTCTTGTTCGGGAGCGGCGTCAGGAATTTCTTCGCGTCAAAGCCCGGCCCGAAGTCCTCGCAGATCGAGAAGGTTTCCGGCGTCGCGCAGCCGGCCAGCAGCAGCGCGCTGATGGCGACCGACGTCCTCATTTGGCCTCCGGCTTGAGCTTGGCGATGAGGAAGGCCGTGGGACTGGCGTGCTTCGGGTCCTTGACGCCCGGATGATGGACCTCGGCGGAGACGCCCTTGGACGCGCAATGTTCGGCCAGCTTGACGCCGAAGTTGGCAGTGTGGGTCGGGTCCTTTTGGTTCTCCCCGATGGCGGGAGGGGCGCCGAAGGTCATGTAGACGGCAGGGTCGTCCGAGGACACGAGCGCGTAGGGCGAGTATTCGGCGATGAGCGGCAGGATCTTCTCCCGCGCGGCCAGGAATTCGGCGAAGTTGCCCAAGCCGAAGGCGTGGCCGCCGTAGGTGCTGTTCGGCGTCCACGCCTTCATCTGCGCCGGATCGAGGGTGGTCTGCGGGCCGGTCACGGCCGCGCAGGTGAGGCGGGTGGATTCGCGGGCGACCGGGTCGGCCGACTTCGGGTCGGCGAGGTCGTCATGGAAGGCCAGCCAGAGGCTCGAGCAGGCGCCGGCCGAACCGCCCGCCGCTCCGATGCGCGTCTTGTCGAGGTTCCATTCGGCGGCCTTGCTGCGCACGAACTGCAGGGCGCGGGCGGCGTCGTGCAGCGGGGCCTTCACGGGAGGCGAGGTGTCGACCGCGGGGGCGCGCTTGATGAGGCGGTAGTTGATGGAAACGACGGAGATGCCGGCCTTGAGCAGGGCGGCGACGTCGGCGAAGCGTTCGGCGCGTTCCTTGCTGCCGCCGACCCAGCCGCCGCCGTGGATGACGAAGACCAACGGGGTCGGCGTCGCCGACTCCGCCTTCCAGAAGTCGAGCACGTGGCGTTCGTGGTCGCCGTAGCGCACGTTGGCCACGGTGGGCTTGGGCACTGACGCCGAGTAGGCGTCGGCCTTGGGGGTCGAGGCCTTGGCCTTCTTCTTCGCAGCCTTGGGCTGTTCCTGGGCGGGGGCGAACGCGGCCAGCAGGCAGGTCGCCGCGATGAGGATGCGGGGGATCATGGGGTTCTTCCTGATAAGGCTACGCTGGCCCGCTTGCCAGCGAAACCCTTCAGTTGCCCGCCTTGACGAATTCTTCCAGCGAGAGGCGCCCGTCCTTGTCCTTGTCGAAGCGCACGAAGCGAGCCGGAGCGTCGGCCTGGTCGGCGATGTGGGGGATGAACTCCTCCTTGGCCAGGTAGCCGTCCTTGTCCTTGTCCCAGGTCGCGAAGATCTTCGGTCGGTCCAAGGACTTTTTCGCCTTGGGCTCGGTTTTCTTCGGCGTCCTTGCCTGAGGTCCGGTCTTGGCGAAACTGTCGCGCGCAGGACTCGGTGGAAGGGTCTTCACCCAGCCGAGTGCCTTCTGTGTCAGGGCCTTCACGATTTCGGGCTGCTCGGCCGCGAGGTCCTTGTGTTCGCCGGGGTCGTTGGCGATGTCGAAGAGCTGGGCGTTCTTGCCCGCGTGGTCGACGAAGAGCTTCCAGTCGCCGTCACGTACGCAGACGGGCGGGGGCATGTAGCCGTCCTGCGGCCCCTGTACGCCGGAAATCCATTCCCAGTGAAGCGGCGTCCGGCGGGGCGTGGCGGCCGCGCCCAGCCAGAGGGCGGACTTGTCTTCTCCGTCGGGGGCGAGGCCCGCCGGCACTTTCACGCCGGCCAGGGCCGCGATGGTCGGGAGGAAGTCCACGCCGCCGACGACGGCGTTGGCCTCGACGCGTCCGGCCGGGACCTTCCCCGGCCAGCGGACGAGGCCGAAGGTACGGATACCTCCCTCGTGCATGCTTCGCTTGCGGGCGCGCAGGGGCCCCGCGCTGCCGACGCCGGCGTTGGAGGCGTTGCCGATGCGGTAGTCCTCCGGACCGTTGTCGCTGGAGAAGAAGATCAGCGTGTCATTGGTCAGCCCGAGTTCGTCAAGGGCGTCGAGCAGCCGGCCGATCTGCGTGTCGAGGTCGGTGAGCGAGGCGCAGAAGACCTGCATCTGCGAGCGCAGGTCCTTGGCGTTGGCGTAGTATTTTCTGGTCCACTCGCCGAAGGCCGGATCGTCGGCCTTGGGCCGGAGGTCGGCGTAGACGGCGAGCTGCTCCGGGGTCGGGTTGAGCCGGGCGTGCGGGACGAGGGTCCAGAGGTTGACGTAGAAGGGGCGGTCTTTGTTGGCCTTGGCGAAGCCGATCGTCTCGTCGACCATGAGCGCGGTGGATTTCGCCCGGAAGTAGGGGTCCTTGCCTTCGTCGCCGAGCGAGGGCCCGTTCGAATTCACGGTCTTGGAGACGTCGATGCCATAGGCGTCGGGCGCGGGCGCTCCCTCGCCGCTGCCGAGGTGCCATTTGCCGAAGTGCGCCGTGGCGTAGCCGGCCTGTTTCAGCAGGTCGGGCAGGGTGGTCACTTCGGGGTCGAGCCAGTCGGGCATCGAGCGTGCGGCGTTCTGCGCGTGGTCGGCGAAGTGTCCGTGGATCAGATGACGCGCCGGGTAGTGCGAAGTCATGAAGGCGGCCCGGCTGGGCGAGCAGACCGTGGCGGCCACGTAGAACTGGCGGAGCCACGTACCTTCCTTGGCCAGGCGGTCGAGGTTCGGCGTCTTGACGTAAGGATGTCCGGCGAACTTGGCGTCACCCCACCCCTGGTCGTCGGTGAGGATGAAGATGACGTTCGGCTGCCTTGCCTGGCACAGCAGCGTAAGCGTCAGCAGGGCGAGGAGGTGTCTCATGGCCGCGGGCGCTCGGGGTCAGGATAGGACCTCCTTGATCACGCGGCGTTCCTCCACGCCCGTGAGGCGCTGGTCGAGCCCCTGGAACTTGAACGTGAACCGCCGGTGGTCGATGCCCATGAGGTGCATGATGGTCGCGTTCAGTTCGCTGAGATGGACCGGGTCCTTGGTCACGTTGTAGCTGAAGTCGTCGGTCTCGCCGTAGGAGATGCCGGGCTTCACGCCTGCGCCCGCCATCCACATCGTGAAGCATCGCGGGTGGTGGTCGCGGCCGTAGTTCTCCTTGGTCAGGGTGCCCTGCGAGTAGACCGTGCGGCCGAACTCGCCGCCCCAGACTACGAGCGTGTCCTCGAGCATGCCGCGGGACTGCAGGTCGAGCAGGAGTCCGGCGCAGGCCTGGTCGGTCTGCTTGCACTGGCGCGCGATGTCCTTGGGCAGGTTGTTGTGCTGGTCCCAGCCGCGATGGAGGATCTGCACCACGCGTACGCCGCGTTCGATCATCCGTCGGGCGAGGATGGCGCTGTGGGAGAACGAGCCCGCCTCCTTCACCTCGGGTCCGTACAGGTCGAGGGTCGCCTGCGTCTCTTTGGCGAGGTCGGTGAGTTCGGGCACGCTGGCCTGCATGCGGAAGGCCATCTCATACTGGGCGGTCCGCGTCACGGTCTCGGGGTCGCCGAACTCGCGGTGGACCGCGGCGTTGAGCTTCGACAGCGCATCCAGGGTGGTCCTTCGGTCGGAAGGCTCCACGCCGGGAGGGTTCTGGACGTACAGCACGGGGTCGCCGGCGGCGCGCAGGGCCACGCCGGTGTGCCTGGTGGGCAGGAAGCCACTGCTCCACATCCGGGTGAAGAGGGCCTGCCCGCCGGCGCTCTTCGGGGTGAGCACGACGAAGGAGGGCAGGTCATCGCTCTCGCTGCCGAGTCCGTAGCTGAGCCAGGAGCCGATGCTCGGCTTGCCGGGGATCTCGCTGCCGGTCATGACGAACGTGCAGGCGGGGTCGTGGTTGATGGCGGTCGTGCTGACCGACTTCATCACGGCCAGCATGTCGACGACCTTGGCGGTGTGTGGGAGCAGTTCGCTGATCCAGCGTCCGGATTTTCCGTGCTGGGCGAACTTGAACATGCTGGGTGCGACGGGGAACCTCGCCTGCCCCGAGGTCATCGTGGTGATGCGCTGTCCATTGCGGATGCTGTCCGGGAGGTCCTTGTCGTAATGCGGCTGGAGCTGCGGCTTGTAGTCCCACAGGTCGAGCTGCGAGGGCGCGCCGTTCATGTGGAGGTAGATGATGCGCTTGGCCTTGGGGGCGAAGTGCGGGAAGCCGGGCAGGGGACGGTGGACGGTGTTCGCGGCGCGGGCCTCGCGGGTGAGGAGGCCGGCGAGGGCGACCCCGCCGACGCCGAGTCCGGCCGAGCTGAGGAAGCGGCGCCGGTCGAGCAGCCGGATGCGGTCGAGGACGGGGTCGTTCATCGGTTGAGGGTCTCGTCGAGGTTCAGGAGGAGTCCGGCCGTCAGGGTCCACGCGGCCAGTTCGTCGGCGGGCAGGGCGGGGTCGGGTTTGGAGTCCCCGAAGGCGACGAGCTTCTTGGCGTCCTCGGGTTTGGCGACGTAACGGGCGCGGTGGGCGGCCAGCGCCCCGAGGGTCACGGCCGTCTCCTCGGCCCGCGGGCGCCGTCCGACGGCGGTGCGCCAGGCGAAGGCGGCGCGGGCGCCGTCGCTCGGGCCTCCCTCCTTCAAGATGCGTTGGGCGAAGGCGCGTGCGGCCTCGACGTGCTGCACGTCGTTCATGAGGGCGAGCGCCTGCAGCGGGGTGTTGCTGCGTTCGCGTCGCACGCAGCTCGCCTCGCGAGCGGGGGCGTCGAAGGCGGTCATGGAAGGCGGCGGCGCGGTGCGCTTCCAGAAGGTGTAGAGGGAGCGGCGGTACAGCGCCTCGCCGCTGTCGCGCACGTAGCGGGCGGTGTTGCTGCCGGTGAAGCCGACGGGCTCCCAGACGTTGTCCGGCTGGTAGGGCTTCACGCCCTTGCCGCCCACGCGGGGGCTGAGCAGGCCGGAGACGAAGAGGGCCTGATCGCGGATGACCTCGGCGTCGAGGCGTGAACGGGGGCCGCGGGCGAGCAGGCGGTTCTCGGGATCCTTGGCGAGCATCTCCGGCGTGGCGGCGGCCGACTGCCGGTAGGCGGCGCTGGTCACGAAGGAGCGGATGAGGCGTTTGACGTCCCAGCCCGTCTCACGGAATTCGACCGCGAGCCAGTCGAGCAGCTCGGGATGACTGGGCGGATCGCCCTGCGAGCCGAAGTCGCCGCTGGTCTTGACGAGTCCGGTGCCGAAGAACTGCTGCCAGAGGCGGTTGACGGTCACGCGGGCGGTGAGCGGGTTGGCGGGGGAGAGGAACCACTCCGCGAGGTCGCGTCGGTCGTAGGTTTCCTTCTTCGGCAGGGGGTGGAAGGCGGCGGGCACCCCGCGCGTCACCGGCTCGCCCGGCTTGTCATACTGGCCGCGGGTCATGACGTGCGCCTGCCGCGGCTGGGGCAGGTCGGCCATCACCAGCGTGGCGGGAATCTGGTCGGCCAGGGCCTTCCTGCGCGACTCCTCGGCCAGCTTCTCGGCGCGCAGGCCGTCGAGGGTCTCGCGCCCGCCCTGGAATTCGTTCTCCAGCCACCAGTCGAGGAGACGCTTGCGTTCGGCCTCGGTCCATTGCGCCGCTTTCTTGCCACGCACGAGGTTCTGGAGGTCGGTGGGCAATTCGGCCACGCGGGAGCCCTGCTTCTTCTCCGACCAGACCTTGAACGACCACTGGAGGTCCTTGGCCTCGTCGATGCGGTGGCTGATGGCCAGGCGGTCCCAGGTGACCGTGCCGTCGAACTGCGTGAACGCGAACCCGTCGACCTTCATGCCCGGCTTGAGGCCCAGCTTGGCGATGTCGACCTTGAGCTGGGTCCATTTCCCGGCCTCGGGCAGCTTGCCCATGTTGACCTTCTCGGGCGTGCGCACTTTGCCGAAGGGGATGGCGCCTTCCTCGCCCCAGAAGGCGCGGTGGTTCCAGCCGCCCACGTGGAACTGGAGCATGATCGACTTGGGCAGATCGGCCGGATCGAGGTAGGTCCAGACGGAGATGACGCCGTTGGGCGGGATGACGAACGAGGCTCCGTTGGCGAAGTAATCCTGGGCGACGCCCTTGGCCGTCCGTTTCAGCGCTCGCTTGCCGCTGTGGACGGGGCCCTGGCCGGCCTCGACGAAGGTCGTCGGGCCGCCGGCGACCCCGACCTTGGCCTTCGCGGGGAAGGCGTCCTCGAACCACACGGTCTCGCCCGTGCGCACGGGGGGCGGGGGCGTGAGTGTCGCCGGATCGACGTATTTGAGGGACACGATGGCGTCGCGGACGGCCTTCTGCCTGGCGGCGATCCGAACGTCGAACTCCTTGAGCGTCTTCTCCTGCTCCGGCGAAGCGAGTTGGAGCACGGGCGGGGTGAGAAGGATGTTGCCGTCGAAGCCCGGGTCCGCCGCGCTGTAGTAGAAGGCGTAGAGGGAGTAGAACTCCTTGGTCGTGACAGGGTCGAACTTGTGGTCGTGACAGACCGCGCAGCCGGCGGTCAGTCCCATCCACACGCCCATGGCGGTCTCGGTGCGGTCGACGGCGTAGCGGAAGAGTAGCTCGTCATTGATGGAACCGCCTTCGCTGGTCGTCACGTTGCAACGGTTGAAGCCGCTGGCGACGCGCTGCTCGCGGGTCGGGTTCGGCAGCAGGTCGCCGGCGAGCTGCCAGGTGGTGAACTTGTCGAAAGGCAGGTTCTCGTTGAAGGCCTGCACGACCCAGTCGCGGTAGGGCCACATGCTGCGCTCGTTGTCGAGGTGCAGGCCGTGCGTGTCGGCGTAACGGGCGGCGTCCAGCCAGCCGCGCGCCATGTGCTCCCCGTAGCGGACGGATCCGAGCAGGCGTTCCACGACGCGCTCGTAGGCGCCCGGGGCGGAGTCGGCGAGGAAGGCGTCGACTTCCGCGGGCGTCGGCGGGAGGCCGGTGAGGTCGAGGGTCGCGCGGCGGATGAGGCGCTCACGATCGGCCTCGGGCGAGGGCTTGAGGCCGTGCTTGGCGAGCTCTTCGCGCAGGAAGGCGTCGATGGGGCCGAGTCCTTCGCCACCGCCGGGCACGGGCGGACGGGACGGAGGTTCGAAGCTCCAGTGCTTGCGGTAGGCGGCGCCCTCCGCGATCCAGCGGCGGAGGGTGCCGATCTGCGCCGGGGTGAGCTTCTTGTGCGACTCGGGGGTCGGCATGATCTCCTCGGGGGCCTTGCTCAGGATGCGCCTGATGAGCTCGCTGCCCTCGGGGTCGCCCGGTTTCACTGCCTGCACGCCATCGTTGACTGCGTAGGCACCCTGAGGGAGGTCGAGACGGAGGTCTGCCTTGCGTTTCTTGGCGTCGAAGCCGTGGCAGGCGAAGCAGTTGTCGGACAGGATCGGTCGGATGTCCCGGTTGAAGTCCAGCTTGTCGGCCGCGCCCGCGTAGGCGGCGAAAACGATAAGGAAGAAGGTCGACTTCATGGGGAGGGGCGCCGGCGGGGACCAGCCACCTCTAAGTAGGGCAGGGCGCCGGGCGGGGTCAAGCGACCGAACCCCCGCCTGGGCGAATACCCCACGCGTCCGTTCCTGACGCTCAGGCCAGGACGGCCTTCACGACTTTGCCATGCACGTCGGTGAGGCGGAACTGTCGACCCTGGAAGCGGTAGGTCAGGCGCTCGTGGTCGACGCCGAGGCAGTGCAGGATGGTCGCCTGCAGGTCGTGGATATGCACGGGGTCCTGCTCAGCGTTGAAGCCGAAGGCGTCGGAGGCGCCGTGGACCATGCCGCCGCGGATCCCGCCGCCGGCCATCCAGATCGAGAAGGCCTTGCCGTGGTGGTCGCGGCCGTATTTCTCGCGGTTGGCGCCGCCCTGGGCGTAGGGCGTACGGCCGAATTCGCCGCCCCAGATGACGAGGGTGTCTTCCAGCATGCCGCGACGCTTGAGGTCGCGCACGAGGGCCGCCGCGGGCTGGTCGACATCGCGGGCCATCTTGGGCAGCTGGTCATGCAAGCCGCCATGGTGGTCCCAGTCGCGGTGGTAGAGCTGGATGAAGCGCACGCCCTTCTCGGCGAGGCGGCGCGCCAGCAGGCAGTTGCGGGCGAAGGAGCCGGGCGCACCGACGTCCGGACCGTAGGACTCGAGGGTGGCCTTGTCCTCGCGGGAGAGATCCATGAGCTCGGGCACGCTGGCCTGCATGCGGTAGGCCATCTCGGCCTGGGCGATGCGCGCCGCGGTCTCGGGGTCGCCCGCGGCCGCGAGATGGATGCGGTTGAGCTCGTTGGCGGCCCCGACGAGCGCGCCGCGACGCTCACGCGTCATGCCGTCGTGGTCGCGCAGGTAGAGCACGGGCTCGCCGGCGCTGCGGAACTGGACGCCCTGGTGCGCGCTTGGCAGGAAGCCGCTGCCCCAGAGTCGCGCGAGCAGGCCCTGACCGGAGCGATCCTTGTTCGTGGACACGAGCACGACGAAGGAGGGTAGGTCGTCATTCATGCGGCCGAGGCCGTAGTCGGTCCAGGCGCCCATGCTGGGACGTCCGGGGAGCTGGCTGCCGGTCTGGAAGAAGGTGATCGCCGGGTCGTGGTTGATCGCCTCGGTGTGCATCGAGCGGATGACGCAGATGTCATCGGCGATGCCCGCGATGTGCGGGATGAGTTCGCTGAATTCCGTGCCGGCCTTGCCGTGCCGGGTGAACTTGAAGCGGCTGGGCTGGCAGGCGAGACGGGCCTGCGAGGCCACCATGCCCGTGATGCGTTGTCCGCGTCGGATGGAATCGGGCAGGTCCTTGTCGAACTGGCGTTCAAGTTCGGGCTTGGGGTCGAGCAGGTCGAGGTGCGAGGGGCCGCCGGACTGGAAGAGGCAGATGACGCGCCTGGCCTTGGGCGCGAAGTGCGGCAGGCCGGGCAGTCCGCCCGAGGCGGAGGACGCGGGCGCGGTCGTGCAGCCGCCGAGGAGGTGGGCGAGGGCGGCGGAGCCGACGCCGAGGCCGGCGCGGGCGAGGAAGTCGCGGCGCGAGGCGAGGGGCGTTGAGCCGGAGCAGCGCATGTCAGTTCTTGGTGAGGGTCTCGTCGAGCGAGAGCAGCACGGTGGCGAGACCCGCGAAGGCCGCGGCTTCGGCGGGGGGCAGGGCGGGATCGGCGGGCGATTCGCCCACCTTGAGCACGGCAGCCGCGTCGGAGGGGCTGGCGAGGTAGTCCGCCCTCAGGCGGGCGAGCGTGCGCAGGGCGACGGTCAGCTCCTGCTCCGTCGGGCGCCGACCGAGCAGCAGGCGGAAGCCGTGCGTGACGCGCGCGGCGTCATCGTCGCCTCCTTCGCGCAACATGCGTTCTCCGAGCTTGCGTGCGGCTTCGGCCGAACCGGTCTCGTTCCAGATCACCAAAGCCTGCAGGGGCGTGTTGGTGCGGGCGCGTCGGGCGCTGCAGAACTCGCGGTCCGGCGCGTCGAGGGCGATCATCGCGGGATGCGGCACCGTTCGTTTCCAGAAGGTGTAGAGGGAGCGTCGGTAGAGGTCCTCGCCTTTCGAGTTCTCCCAGGTGGTGCTCGGGTAGGGCGCGTCGACGACGATGCCCTTGTAGAGGCCCTCGGGCTGGTAGGGCCGCACGCTGGGTCCGCCGACTTTCCGGGTGAGCAGGCCGGAGGCGGCGAGGGCCTGGTCACGGATGGTCTCGGCAGGCAGGCGGAAGCGCGGGCCGCGGGCGAGCAGGCGGTTCTCCGGATCGCGGGCCTGGAGCCCGGGGGTCACACGGCTGTCCTGGCGGTAGGTGGCGGAGAGCACGATCGTCCGGAAGAGGCCCTTCACGTCCCAGCCGCCGTCGATGAAGTCACGCGCGAGCAGGTCAAGCGCCTCGGGATGGCTGGGCCACTCGCCCTGAATTCCGAAATCCTCGACGGTCTTCACGATGCCGGTGCCGAAGAGCTGCGCCCAGAACCGGTTGACGACGACCCGGGCGGTCAGGGGATGGTCATTGCGCAGGAACCAGCGGGCGAGGCCGAGGCGGTTCTTGGGTGATCCTTCGGGCCATTTCGCAAGCAGGTCCTCGGGCACGCCGGCGGTCACCGGATCCCCGTGCGCGTCGTAGGCGCCACGCACGAGCACGAAGGCCGGGCGGGGCTGCGGGGTCTCCGCCATGACCATGGTGGTCGGCAATGAACGCAGATGGGCCAGCAGCTCGGTCCGGGCCTTGTCCAGCGCGGCGTAGACTTCGGGCTTCGCGTTACGCCCGGTCAGTTCGGCCTTCCAGGCGCCCTTCGGATCTCGGACCGTCGCCTCGGCGAGGTGGGCAGCGGCGATCTGTCCGGCGTGGAGGGCGGACGGGTAGGAACGCAGGCCGTCGATGGTTCCCTTGAAGGGCGGGGAGACGCCGTCGGCGCCGATGTTCCAGTCGCGCGCGGCGGGCGTGCCGGTCAGTCCGTCGTGCCGGACGACGGTGCGCGCTTCGGCACCGTCGATGAAGATGCGCACGTCGGCGTGGTTCTCCTTGCCCTGCAGGACGATCGCGACGTGACGGGGGCGGCCCGCCCTGATCTCGGCTCCTTGCGTGCGCACGATGGTGGCGTAGGCGGGGAACTTCAGGCTCGCGACCCACTCCAGCTCGCCGTCGACGAGCCGGAGCTCGCGGCCGTTGCCGTAACCCACGCCCGCCGGGGAGCCGGAGCGGTCGAGGGCGCTGATCAGCGCCACGTCACGCGCGTCCTGCCCGGTTGGCTCGAACCAGAGGGTGAGTGTCGTGCCCTTCTTGGTGTCGACGCCTGCCTCCTTGGCGGCGATGCGCGGCGCGGTCACCTTGGGCGCCGGGGTGCGCAGCGCTTTGGCGGCGGGCGCCACCGCAGGCGCGGCCACGGCCTTGAGCTCGCGTCCGCCCAGAGTCTTGAGATCGGGAGCGCGGAGGTCGGGGGTCGGTGATTTTAGGTTCCGGACCGCGGACTCGGCATCGCGCAGCGCGGCCTCCAGCCGCCGGGTGCGTGCGGCCTGCTCCGCGGTGGGCGTCGGCAGCAGCGGCACGGCGTTGGCCACCCGTCCGTCCTCGCCGTATTCGGTCACATTGTTGAAGAACGCGAAGAGGCGGTAATAATCCTTGGTCGAGAACGGGTCGTACTTGTGGTCGTGGCAGCGCGCGCACTCGGCGGTCAGGCCGAGCAGGGCCGTGCTGGTCGTTCGGACGCGGTCGGCGACGTATTCGACGCGATACTCCTCGTCGATGATGCCGCCTTCGGAGTTGATGACGTGGTTGCGGTTGAAGGCGGTGGCCAGACGCTGTTCGACCGTGGCGCCGGGCAGGAGGTCGCCGGCGAGCTGCTCGGTCACGAACCGGTCGAAGGGCATGCCGGCGTTGAAGGCGTCGATGACCCAGTCGCGCCAGCGCCACATGGACCTTGCGGAGTCGTTGTTGAAGCCGTGGGTGTCGGCGTAGCGCGCCACGTCGAGCCAGTCCTGGGCGAGCCGTTCGCCGAAGTGGGGCGTTGCCAGCAGGCGTTCGACGGCCTCCTCGTAGGCGCGTTCGCCCTTCGACTTCACCGCCGCCTCGAAGGCGTCGATCTCCGCGGGCGTGGGAGGAAGTCCGTTGAGGTCGAGCGAGACACGGCGCAGCCAGGCTGCCGGGGCGGCCTCGGGTGAGGGGCGTAGGCCCTCCCTTTCCAGTCGTGCCAAGATGAAGCGATCAAAGCCAGTCTTCGCCCAGCGGGCGTCCTTCAGGGCGGGCGCTTCGGCCCGCTTCGGGGGCACGAAGGACCAGTGGCGTTCGTATTCGGCGCCCTCGGCAATCCAACGGCGGATGACCTCGACCTGGGCCGGCGTGACCGAGCGGTGCGACTTCGGCGGCGGCATGACCTCGTCGGGGTCCTTGGAGAGCATCCGTTGGATGATCGCGCTACGGGCGGGGTCGCCGGGGAAGATGGCGGCGGAACCATCGTTGATCGCGACGGCGGAGCCGCGCTCGTCCAACCGGAGGTCCGCCTCGCGATGTTTGGCGTCCTGTCCGTGGCAGTGAAAGCAGTTCTCCGAGAGGATGGGGCGCACGTCCCGGTTGTAGGAGACCGTGCCGGCCTGCGCGGCGGCCGCATGCAAGAGGAGCGGGATGAAGGCGAGGCTCCGCATCTTCATCATCTGCCGCTTTCCGCCGCGAGCAGGGCTTCGGCGTAGAGCCGTCCGACTTCCAAGGTGCCTTTGGCGGTGAAATGCGTGTGCGAAGGCGGCAGGGTCTCCGCCGCGGACGTGTCGACGTAACGGGTGCGGGGCAGGGAAGCGGCGACTTCCTTCTGCGCCTCGACGACCTTGGGCATGAAGGTGTTCTTGCCGTTGCCGAAGCGGGTGTTGACGCCGAGAAGCAGGATGAAATCAGGCGCTCCCAGTTCGGCGCGGAGCCTCTTCAGCATCGCCGTGAGGTTGGCCGCGTAGACCGGGGCGTCCTTCGCATTGGCGTCGCTTTCGCCCTGCACCCAGACGAATGCGCGGGGGCGCAGGGTGACGCCCTTGTCTTTGGCGGCGGCGATGGCCGCCTTCGCCTCGTCGATCATCGCACGGTAGCAGGCGTCGGCCTGCCCTGGCTGGCCGACGTTCCAGTCGGCGGCGACGGACGTCCCGCTGAAGGCGGTCTTGATGACCGCGAGCGAGCGGGTTTCCTTGGTCGCGAGCGAGCGGACCATGCCGATCTCGGGTCCGAAGCCCCCTTTGGTCTTCAGGTTGAAGTTGCCGTATTGACGCGGCAGTTTCTTGCCGTCGACGGCAGGCTTGGCGGGCGTGCGCGGCTGATATTGCAGCGTCGTCCATCGCCGGGCGCTGGTGCCGTCGAACTCGTCCGGCGGCGGGTCGCCGACGCGCCACCAGAACATCGTGGCGGCGTCCTTCGGGTCGGGCGGGAGTTCTTCCGCGTAGGCGTCATAGCCGACCGCGTTGGACTGCCCGGCGACCAGGATGAGGTCGCGGGTCTCCGCTTCGAGGAGCGTGCAGAGCGTCAGGGCCAGGCCCAGAGTGAGGCGGCGAAGCATGGGGATGCATCTGGGTAATCTCCCGTCCGGGGGAGTTCCACCTTTTCCTCCTGCCTGTTCCTGCTTTTCCTATGTCGCAATCCTACCTGGCCGCTTCGAGCAGGAAATCCACCAGCTCGGGGCAGGCGAAGAACGACGGGCCGACCTTGTGGCCTTCGCCGGGGACGATCTTGACCGTGAACTTGCCGCCGAGGGCCTCGTAACGGTCCTTGAGGAGCAGGGTGTTGTCCTGATGCGGGACGACCACGTCGTTGTCGCCATGGACTGCGAACATCGGGACTTTCGCGGCGGCGAGGCCGGCGAGGTTGTCGGGCGGATTGAATTCCTTGATGCGGGCGTTGAGCTCGGCCTCGGTCAGGCCGAAGTCGGCCAAAGTCTGGGTCTTTGAGTTCTTCAGCGGCCAGCTGGTCAGATTGCAGACGGGGTAGATGCCGATCCAGGCCTTCACCTTGTCGGGATTCCGGAACGCCCAGGTGAGCGTCATCATCCCGCCGCGGCTTTGGCCGAGGAGGATGGGCTTGGGCGAGTAGCCGCGCTTGACCATCGCGTCGTAGAACTTCGAGAACTGGGCCGCGCTCCTCGGCGCGCCGCGGACTTCGCCGAGGTCGTAGCCCGCGATGGCGATGCCGGCCTGCTGGCAGGCGTCGGCGTAGAGCTTGTGCTGGACGATGGAGACGCCGCCCTTGAGCGCGGGCGCATACCAGAGCCAGGGTTTTCCTTCCGCCGGCTTGGCCGCGGGGTGGATGACGGCCTTGTGCCCGTCGACCTCGAAGGTCTCGGCGGCGGCGAGCGAACCGATGGGCCCCGACGTGAGGGCGAGCGCAAGGATGAGGACGTTTCTCATGCGGGCTTATTTGAAGTCGATCTTGGTCCTGGGCAGTTGGCCCCGTATCTTGGCCTGCTGTTCGGGGGTGAGCGGCGATTTCGCAGGGACCAGTCGCATGGACTTCAGGAAGGCTAGGGGTCTGAGGGCGGGGATGCGTTCTTCAGGCAAGGGCATCTTGCCGATCTCCACGTGTTCCAGCTGGGTAAGACCGGCCAAGACCTGCAGGTCGGCATCGGTGAGGCCTTGGGCGTTGGTGAGCGTGAGGCGACGAAGGGAGGCGATGTCCTTGATGAGAGGCAGGCAGGCGCCGGACTCGAAGCCCTCGCCGAGCTGCAGGTATTCGAGCGGCAGTCCGGCAATGTGCTTCAGCGCCTGCGGAGTGGCCTTGGACGTGCCGAGCTCGAGTCCCTTGAGTCTGGTCAGTTTGGCGAGGTGTGGTGCGCCGGCATCGGTGAATTTCGCATGGGCGAGGCTGATGCTTTCGAGGTTCGGCAGGTGTTCGCAGAGCAGGCGGAGTCCCTCGTCGTCGATGGAGCTGCCCCGGTGGCTTACTTTGGTGAGTTTCGTGAAGCCTTCGAAGTGCGCGTAGGCCCTGCCGGTCATCTGGGTGCCGACGAAGGAGAAGTTCTCGAGTTGGCGGAGGCCGGCGAGCTGGGCCATGCCTGCGTCGGTGAGTTTCCCGTTGTTGGTGAAGCGCAGGACCCTGAGGTTGGCGAGTCTGGCGACGGGCGGCATCCAGGCGTCGTTGAACTTCGTGGAAATGACGTTCAACGATTCGAGCGTGGCGAGGTGGCCGACGTGCTCGAAGAAGGCGGCGTCATAGGGGTCGTCCTTGCGATGGTCGTGCGGACCGGCGCCCGGCACGGCGAGGTCGATGAGCCGGATGCCCTGTCCGTCCGGGGTCAGCTCGATCCTGCCCCGGGCGTCGGTCACGATGCGGACCACGGTTTCGGCGTGCGGATCGAGCGCGCAGGCGGTGGCGGCGGACAGGGTCGCGAGCGCAAGCAGGGCGAGGTTCTTCATGGGGCTCAGTATCGGGGAAAGATCGCCGGCGTGGGGAAGCGTTCATCCAGCCTGCCGGCGTGGCCGTCGATGTATTCCTCGCGCGGCAGGTGGACGTCGGGCCATGACGCGGGGCGGAGGCGGACATTTTTCCCCGGCCGGACGCCCTCGGTCACGAGGTCGGTCTCCATCGTCACGCGGATCCCGCTGCTCCCGGGGGGCGGCGTCCCCGGCAGGCGGGCGACTTCCCTGATCGGGCCGCGCACGGCCATCTGCGAGGGGCCGGCGCTCCCCGCCTCCGTGTGCTTGAGCGTGTTCTCGACGCCGTTCATGAGGGCGGGCGCGCCCACGACGAAGTCCGCATAGAGCGAGGGGTCCATGCCGCCGAAAAGCGTCACGGCGATGCGGGCGCGGCCGAACTTGCCGTACGCCACCGAGTCGACCCGTCCGGGCAGCCAGCGGGACCGCATGAACGCCACGTGCTGGGCAGTCTGGCCGGCGGTCGCCAGCGCGAAGGAAGCATCGTCGAGCCACAAGTCCGCGACGTGATAGCGGAGGAAAACCCCGCCCGGCGTCGGCCGCCAGGTGAGGTTGAGCCGGACGGGCCTTCCTCCGAGCGATTTCCGTCCTTCGGCGGGCCAGCTGCCCTCGGCGATCAGCTCCGCGATCGTGAGACGTTCGCGCCCGCGCCAGACGCGCGTGGACGGGTCAAAGCCGAAGGTCTGCTCTCCGGCAGTTTCCAGCGAGGCGACGAGGGTGCCTTGTCCTTCCGAGATGGAGACCTCCGTGAGCTTCCAGTTCCTGCCGGTCCGCTGGCAGTGGCTGGCCTCGTCTTCCACGAGGAGCGCGTGGTTCTCCGCTGGAAAGACGCCGACGCCTCGGCGATGGTTGGCGTCGCGTTCCTTGTTGTCGACCGGAAGCACGGGCACCGAGGAGAACTGCGGCTCGGGAGGCAGGTAGGCGGTCACATGCAGGACGGTGCCGAGAGGGATGTCACGCAGGTCCGCCGGCGCCCCGTGCAGCCTTACCATGCCGTAGGGCAGCATCGCGAAGGGGTTGGGTTCGGTGCTGCGGAAGACCCCATGTCCCTGGACGCGAAGGCTGCCCCGGCGATTGGCATGATCGACGAAGGCCAGTTCGCCTTGGTAGGTGTGGGCCTTCTCCAGGGGCGGGAACGCCCCGGGTGCGGGGCGGAAGGGCTCGTCGGCGAGCGCGGCGATCGACCGCAGCACGAGGATGCCGCAAAGCGCCGCCCATCCCGAACGCTGGCTTCCGAGGTCCACGGATCAGTATTTGGGGAAGATGGCCGGGGTGGGGAAGCGGTCTTCGACCCGGAACTCGCCGTCGCCGAGGTATTCTTCGCGCGGCAGATCGACGGCCGGCCAGACTGCGGCGCGGATCCGGACGACCTTGCCCGGACGGATGCCCTCGATGATCAGGTCGGTTTCCATCGTGATCCGAATGCCGCTGCTGCCCATCGGCGCCTCGCCGGGCGGTTTGTTCACTTCGACGATCGGCCCTTTGGAGGCCATGTGAGCCGGTCCGTAATGGCCTCCCGTGTGCTTCAGGGTGTTTTCGGCCGCGTTGATGAGCGCCGTCTCGTCCTTCTTGAAATCCGCATAGAGCGAAGGATCCATGCCGCCGAAAAGGGTCACGGTGACCTTGGCCCGGCCGAACTTGCCGTATTCCACGTTGTCGACGTAGGCGGGCATCCAGCGGCTGCGGATGAAGGCTTTGTGCGTCTCGTTCTGGTTGTCGGCGGCCCGCTTCAGCGAGGCCTCGTCCAGCCAGACGTCCGATATGTGCAGGCGCAGGAAGATGCCGTCGGGGCAGGGTTTCCAGGTGAGGCCGAGGAAGACCGCGCGGTCGCCGAGGTCCAGCTTGCCCGAAGCAGGCAGGATGCCTTCGGCGATCATGTCGCCGAGGCTGAGTTGCTCGCGTCCGCGCCAGAAGCGCGTCGCTCCGTCCAGCGTAAGTTTCTCCCCGGGGTTCTTGGCGTCGTTCGAGGCGCCCTCCAGGCTCGCGACGAGCGTCGCCTGGTCCTTGGGGTAGTCCATCTCCTTGAGTTTCCATCTGGAGCCGGTGCGCAGGCAGTAGCTCGGCTCGTCCTCGAGCAGCAGCACGTGGTTCTCGGCGGGGAACACGCCGATGCCCCGGTAGTGGTTCGCGTCGCGGTCCTTGTTGTCGACCGGCAGGACGGGTACGGATGACAGCTTCGGGTCGGGAGGCAGGAAGGCCGTGACGTGCATGATCGTGCCGAGCGGGATGTCGCGGAGGTCGGCCGGGGCGCCATGGTAGCGGACCATGCCGTAGGGTAGCATCGCGAAGGGGTGCGGGTCGTTCCGACGGAACACGCCGACGCCCAGCACGCGCAGGCTGCCGCGCCGGTTGACGTGGTCGACGAAGACCAGCTCGCCGCGGTAGGTATGGGCCTTCGCGAGGTCCGGGAACTTGCCGGCCTCGGGGCGGTAGGGCCCCTCCGTCGCGCCCGGTGCCCGGGCCCCCGCGAGGACGAGACAGACGGCGGCGGCCAGGAGCCTCATAGCGAGACGATGCGGTTGCTGTCCGCGAAACGGTCGATCTCCACCCCCATGCGCTGGGCCATGAGCAGCAGCAGGTTGCTCATATGGGCGTCCGAATTGACCGGGCGGCTGCAGACCTGGTAGTGCGCCGTCGTCAGCGCGCCGTCCGGGCCGAACGTGTAGCCGGGGAAGCCATCTCGGGCGCGGTTGAAGTCGAGGTGCGTGCCGTGCTTCAGCCCGAGCGCCGAGCCGCCGGCGAGCACCAGCGGCAGGTTGGCGTTCCCGTGGCTGTGGCCGTAGGACATCCCGCTGCCGAACAGCGACATCGTCGAGTCGAGGAGCGGCTTGCCGCCGAAGTCCTTCGTCTCGGCCAGACGGGTGAGGAAGTAGCTGAACTGCTCGATGGCGAAGGTGTCGTAGTTCGTGAGCTTCTCCATGTAGCCGGGGTCGCCGCCGTGGTGGCTCAGCTGGTGGCGGGACTCCGTGATGCCGATCTCGGGGATCGCGAAGGCGTCGCCCTCGCCTCCGAGGCTGAACGTCGCGACCCGGGTGGTGTCCGTCTGGAAGGCCAGCACCATCAGGTCGTAGACCGTGCGGAAGTAGTCTCCGGCCTTGGTGGCCGGGACGTCCCGGTTGGTTCGCTGCCGGTCGGAGGCCGAGATCTGGGGCAGGGGGGTGTCGAGCCAGACGTCGGCGCGACGGGTGCGGATCTCCGCCTCGCGGACGGAGGTGAGGTACTGGTCCATGCGGCCCTTGTCCTCCGACCCCATGTTCTTCTCGAGCCGGCGCACTTCTTCGAGGTTGGCGTCAAGCACGCTCCCTTTGCGGCGGAGTTCGCGACGCTGGGCCGCCTTGCCGTTCTTGGGCTCCTCGAACAGCGAGGCGAAGATCTCGCTGCAGCGGCGCATCGCCGGCAGGCGCACCCCGTCGGCCGTCCAGGCGAGCGAGTCCTGCGTCAACGCGATCTCCATGGAGCCGATGCGGGTGTGGAGCGCGGTGACCTCGGCCATCTTCTGGTCGACGGAGATGGTGTTTCGGTCGGTGGGGCCGAGCTTGCCGCCCGTCAGCCAGATGCTGATGCAGTTATGGTGGTGGCTGAGGCCGCCGGGGTGGTAGAGGCCGCTGACCGGCGTGATCGACGCGCGGTGCTTCTCGAGGGGCTTGAGCGACCGCGAGAATCGGTAGTCCGCGCCCGCCTGGGTGATCTGGTAGTTCAGGGAGTGGACGCCGTTGGCCAGGTAGATGAAGGCGCTCCGCCGAGGGGCGGCGGTCATCTTCTCCGAGGCGCGCAGGGGGAGCATGCACTCGAGCAGGGGGAGGGAGACCAGCGCGCCCATCGCGCGCAGGGCGTGACGGCGGTCGATGAGCCAGTTCTGGGAGAGGTAGTTCGCCATGTTCGTTCTGGGAGAGGGGTTCAGCGTCCGCGCAGCAGGCCGGAGGCGGCCACTTCCCGGACGATGTCCTTGACCTTGTAGCCGTGCTTCTTCGCCTCGGCGACGATCGCGTCGACCTCCTGCTTGTCGTCGAAGGTGAGGACGCGACGCAGGGCGTAGGTGCAAAGGTGCTCCACGAAGGCCCGCGCGACGGCGTCGCGGTCGGCCATCAGCAGGTTCTTGAATTCGGCCGAATCCTTGAAGGTCCGTCCGTCGGGCAGGGCGCCGTCGGCCTTGATGAGGGGGTCGGCGCCGAGGCCGGCCGCGACCTTCTCACGGGTGCGCCACTGGCCGATGGCGTCGTAGTTGTCCCAGGCGAGCCCGAGGGGGTCGATCTTGGCGTGGCAGGCGGCGCAGTTCGGGTTCGTCGCATGGGCCGCCAGCTTTTCGCGCAGCGAGGCCTTCGGGCTCTGTGGCGTGGGCGGTTCGATGGCCGGGACGTTGGCCGGCGGCGGAGGGGGCGTCCGGCCGAGGATCGCCTCGCTCAGCCAGACGCCGCGGTGCACCGGGCGATGGCGGGTGCCGTCGGAGGTCAGCCCGAGGATGGCGCCCATCGTGAGCAGGCCTCCGCGATGGTCTTCGGGCCGGAGCGTCACGCGCTGGAAGCCTTCGGTCTTAGGTTCCGGGAGCCCGTAGAAGTCGCACAGGCGGCTGTTGGCCATCGTCCAGTCGGAGTCGATGAAGGCGTCGACCGGAAGGTTGTTCCGGAAGGCCTCGCGGAAGAACTCGACGACCTCCCCGCGCATGCTCGTCTCAAGCCATGAGTCGTAGCCGGGGTAGAGCTTCTTGTCGGGCGGGAACATCCCGACCCGGTGAAGTTGGAGCCATTGGCGCGCGAAGTCGTCCACGAAGCGCTGGCCGCGCGGGTCGCCGAGCATCCGGTCGATCTCCCTGCGGAGCCGCGCTCCTTCGAGGGCGCGCTCCCGTGCGGCGTCAGTCAGTCCCTGGTCGGGCGTGGAGCTCCACAGGAAGTACGAGAGGCGGGCGGCGAGCTCCGTGTCGGTCAGCCGCGCGCGCGGCCGAGGGTCGCCTTCGACCAGGTAGATGAAGTGACGGGAGGTCAGGACTCCCTGCAGCGCGACCCGGAAGGCCTCGGTGGTCGTCTCTCCGGCGGCCCGTTCCGACGCGTAGGCCGCGAGGTACTGGGAGAGTTCCTCGGCTTGCACCGGCCTGCGCCAGGCTCGCTCCGCGAAGCGGCGCAGATGCTCCGCGACGGCGTCCGGGGAGGCGTCGTCGGGCGGCAGCACCCCGGCGCGCCGCGACCTTTCCTCCTTTGACACCAGCGGGCCTTCCCATTCCACCCAGTCGAGCAGCACGGTAGAGAAGATGCCGCGGCCCTTGTCGTCGAACATCTGCGGGGCGTTCGCGTTGAGCAGCTGGCGTTCGCTGCTGTGGGTGAACAGGTAGGTCTTGCCGCCGAGCACGTTGCGGAAGGCGGCCCCGCTGCGCCGGTCGACGCCGTCGGTCGCGACGACGCTGAAATGCAGCCTGGCCGGCATGTCGAGGTACACCTCGAACTCGTAGATCCTCGGGGCGTCCTCGGGCGCGTTGATGTCGAACTCGAGCAGGCTGGCCACCGTCTCCTCGCCGGTCGATTTGCCGATGCTCAGGTGCGCGGGCTGGCCGCCCGGGGGGCGGATGCCGCTGGCTTGGAGCCGGAGCCGGTAGAGCCCGCTGTGTTCCGGGCCCGTCTTGCCGAACCACTGGGGCGTGAGCGCCGGCTCGATCCGACCCGGGAACAGGAGCTGGCGCAGCGGGCGTTTGATCCCGAAACGGTCCAGGGCCGCTTGGGCGGTCTTCAGGTCGCCGTAATGCATTTCGGCCGCGGTCTTGCGCACCTTGCGCACCTCGCCCTCCTGGGCGGGGAAGGCCCGCTCGAGCACGGTTTCGGCCGCCCGGTAGTAGCGGTCGACGTGGGAAGGGGACAGCGTGAGCATCGCGCCGACGCGTTCGTAGCCGTGCCACAGGGAGTCCTCGTTGAGCCCGCCCGGCACGGCCGGGTTGTAGCGCACGCCCAGGAGGTCGTAGACCGTGTTCTGGTATTCCGGTCGGCTCAATCGGTAATGCGAGACCGGCGGTCTCGCCGCCATACGGGCCGCCCGACCCTCCTTGAGCCGGGAGTCGAGTGCGGCGACGAAGCCGGCAATCTCCGCCTGGGTCGGCTTCGGCTCCTTGTCCTTCTTCGGCGGCATCTCGCCCGCATTGACCTGCTCCATGGCTTCGGCCCAGTGATGCGTGTCGGCTCCGAGCTTGAAATCGCGGGAGAGCCGGTCGAGGCGCAGGTCGCCTTTTTCCTTCTCGGGTCCGTGGCAGCGGATGCAATGCTGCTGCAGGAAGACTTCCATCGCGTCCTCGGCCGCGCCCAGCCCGGCGGCATGGCTCGCGGCCAGGACGGTCAGGACAAGGGACAAGGGCGCGCAGCGCGTGATCATGGGGCGATGTTGCCTATTCGCCGCGGCCGCGTGTGTCAAAACTTAGGCGAGATCGGGACGGCCTGGGTGGGCGGCCAGACGCCACGGTTTGGGCCGTCGGCGGCGGTTTGCCCCGCTCAGGCGACGATTTCGCGGATGACCTGCCCGCCGAACTGGCTCAGCTGCTTGTAACGTCCGCCGTGCAGGTAGGTCAGCTTGGCGTCGTCAAGTCCGAGCAGGTGCAGCAGGGTCACGTGGAAATCGCGGATCGGCCTGGCGCAGTCGACGGCGCCGAGGCCCAGTTCGTCGGTGGCCCCCACGATGCCCGGTTTCACGCCGCCTCCGGCCATGAGGACCGTCATCGCGTCGGCGTTGTGTCCGCGTCCGAGCGAGTAGACGCCGCCGCGCCGGTTGTTGTCCGGCGTCCGGCCGAACTCCCCCATCCAGATCACCAGGGTGTCCTTGAGCATGCCGCGGCGCTTGAGGTCCTTGATGAGGGCGGCCATGGGTCTGTCGACGCTCCGGATGCGTTCCGTGTGGGCGCGTTCGAGGTAATCGTGGCTGTCCCATCCGCCCGAGAAGATCTGCACGAAGCGCACGCCTTTCTCCACCATGCGTCGCGCGAGCAGGCATTGGCGTCCGAAGGCGGCGGTGTCCTTGTCGTTCAGGCCGTACATCTCCTTCGTCGCCTCGCTCTCGCCTTCGATCCCGAGGGCTTCCGGCACCTCCATCTGCATGCGGTAGGCGAGTTCATAGGATTCCATCCGCGCCGACAGGTCCGGCTGCTCGGGGTGGAGCGACGCGTAACGCGCGTTCAGGGCGGCCAGTTCATCGAGGGTGCGCCGCTGTTGTTCGCGTGACTTCCAGGGCTGGGCGTTGAGGTCGAGGATGGGGGAGCCTTCGGTGCGCAGCCGCGTGCCCTGGAAATGGGCCGGCAGGAAGCCGTTGCTCCAGTTGCCTGAGCCGCCCTGCGGCAGGGCCAGTTCGGTCATCACGACATAACCGGGCAGGTTCTGGTTCAGGGTTCCCAGGCCGTAGGTCGTCCAGGCGCCGAGCGCAGGGTCGGCCCCGAGGCGGCTCCCGGTGTTCATGTGGAAGAGGGCCTCGGGATGGTTGAGGGACTCGGCCTGCAGTCCGCGGTAGTTGCAGAGCTCGTCGGCCACCTCCGGGTCGGCGAGGAACTTCCACTGGTCGCACATGTCCAGCCCATGGCGGCCGACCTTCCTGAATCCGAAGGGGCTGCCCACGTAGAATTTGAAGCCGGTCTCCTGTCCCTTCTTGATCTTGGACTCGGTCTTATGGAGCCGATTCAGCGTCGGCTTGGGATCGAACGTGTCCATGTGCCCCGGGCCGCCCTCCATGAAGAGCATGATCACGTTCTTGGCCTTGGCCGGCAGCATCGGCGGCCTGGGCGACAGGGGGCCGGCCTGGGTTTCCTTGGCGAGGAGGTCCGTGAACGCGAGGGAGCCGAGCGAAGCCCCGAGCCCGTAGAGCATCTGTCGTCGAGTGAGGGGATTCGAAAGCGGGCGTGAGCAGCAGGGCGGGCGCATGGCTGGGTCAGTTCAGGTAGATGAACTCGTGGCTGTTGAAGAGGAGCAGGCAGACGTCGGCGAGCGCCCGGGTCGCGGCGTCCGCGTCCGCCGCCTTGAAGTCCGGCTCGTAATGCTCGAAGGCCGGGAGGATCTCCTGGTATTCGAACGTCCGGCCGGAGAACTCCTCCACGAGGGAGCGGGAGATCAGGGTCGGGTAGACGGGCCGCTCCGGGCGGACGTTCCGGTGGTAGGCGGACATCTCCTCGGCGTAGCGGGTCAGCCGGCCCACCTCCTCAGGGGAGGCGTCACGTCCGAGGGCCAGACGGAAGGCGAGGCGGATGGCCTCGGCCGTGTCCCCGCCGGCCTGCCTGAGACGCCGCGCGAACGCCAGACTCCGGTCGACCATCATGTCGCTGTTGAGCAGGGTGAAGGCCTGCGGCGAGACGGCGGCGTCTTCGCGCCTTTCGCAGGAGTCGTTCGCGCCGGGCTTGTTGAAGATCTCCAGGAAGGGGTCGGACTGTCCGCGCACCCGCACGGCGTACACGCTGCGTCGGTTGCGTTGCGCGGGCGAGGGCGAAGGCTGGTAGGCGGGCGCGAGGGAGAACTGGATCATGCGCGGCTGGAGCGCCACTTCCATGTTGATCTCCGGGCTGACCGGCAGGCCGCCCAGCTCGTGACGCATCTCGCCGGTCACGGTGAGCATGGCATCCCGCATCTCCTCCGCCGTCAGTCGGCGAGAGGGGAAGTAGGCTAGCAGGTCGTTGTTCGGGTCGCGCGCGGCGAGGTCCTCCCGCCGAGGGTGCTGGGCGGACATCCGGTAGGCCTTCGAGGTCATGATGACGCGGTGGAGCCGCTTGAGGCTCCACCCCTCCTTGACGAAGTCGGCGGCCAGCCGGTCGAGCAGTTCAGGGTGCGTCGGCCTGCCTCCCTTCGCGCCGAAGTTGTTGGGGTTGGCGGCGAGGCCCTTGCCGAAGTGGTAGGCCCAGACGCGGTTGACGATGCTGCGCGTCGTCAGCGGATTGTCCGGCCGGGCGATCCATTCGGCGAGCGCCAGGCGTCGCTCGGTCGTCTTGCCGGGCAGATTCCAGTAAGCGCGCCCCGCGCTTTCTCCCGGCGGGGCCAGGACGCTCAGCGTCCCGGGCACGGCCTTCTCGCCCGGCGCGACGAGCGAACCGCCGAGAAGGACGTGGCATTCGGGCTGCCAGTCCTCGTCGAGTTTCGGCGGCATCCTCAGTTTGCGGGCGGCGTTCCAGGCCCGCTTGCCCGGGTTGCCGTCGAAGACGCCCTGGATCATCGGTTCGTACCGCTCGAGCGCGCGTTCCCAGATCCATTCGTCCTGTTCACGCACCTTGAGCTGGCCCTCGGCGACGTGGTCCAGCCCGATGTTGCGGGGCGGCTTGATCTCGTCCGCGTCCGCCTTGCGGTCGTCGGCGTCCTTGTAAGGCAGGCCATGCTCCTTGTACCACTGCCTCGCGGCGGCTTCGCGCCGGCCGACCAGCAGGTCTTTCTCGCCGCGGGCGAAGTCGAGCAGGCGCCGTACGAAGGCCTTCCCCTCGGCGAAGCCGCCCTGGTTTTCCTCGGGGACGAAGCGCATCGGCCGCTCCGCCATCTGGGTGCCGGCCAGAGCGGCGTAGAAGCCGTAGTAGTCCCTCGTCGGCAGCGGGTCGAACTTGTGGTCGTGGCACTTGAAGCAGCGCATCGTCACGGAGAGGAAGCTCTGGCCGACGGCGTTCAGGAGGTCGTCGAGGTAGATCTGCCTGGCCTCCTCGTCGCTGACCATGGCGTTGTCCCATGGGCCCAGGCGCAGGAAGCCGGTGGCGATCATCATCCGAGCTTCTTCCTCCGTGTACGCTCCCTCCCGCCTGGTTCGGTCGAGTCCGGCTGCGTCCCCGCCGAGCCGCCGGGCCGCCGCGATTTCGGCCAGCCGGTCGCCGGCGATCTGCTCGCGCACGAAGCGGTCGTAAGGCATGTCGGCGTTGAAGGCGCGGATGACCCAGTCGCGGTAGCGCCACAGGTTCGAGCGCTCGAAGTCGTTGGCCATCCCGCCCGTGTCGGCGTAACGGACGACGTCGAACCAATGCTGGGACCAACGCTCGCCGTAACGCGGGCTGGCGAGCAGCCGGTCGAGGAGGGCGCTCCAGGCCGCCTCACGGTCCGAAGCCCAGGCTTTCTCGAAGGCCTGGCTTTCCTCGAGGGTGGGAGGGAGTCCGGTCAGGTCGAAGGTGGCCCGGCGGAGGAGCGTCCGCGCGTCGGCTTCGGGGGCTGGCTCCTGGCCGGCCTTCAGCAATCCCTGGCCGATGAAGTAGTCCACGGGCCGTGCGGCTTGGTCCGAAGGCAGGGAAGGGGACCGTAGGGGTTGAAATGGCCAGAGGTTTTCGGGCTGGTAGCGGCGATACGTCCAGGCGTCCGACTGCCCGCCGCTCGTCCTGACAAGCAGCCCGTCCTTGGTGCTCACCTGGGAACGCTCGTGCGCGACGTGCTTCTTCTGCGACTCGGCATCGGGCCAGGGGGCGCCGGCCTCGATCCAGGCCTTGAGGGTGGCGACCTGTTCCGGGTTCAGCCGATCGTTCTTCTTGGGCGGCATCTCCATGTCCGGATTGAGCCAGGTCACCGCGACGTAGAGGTCGCTTTTCTCCGCGTCTCCGGGGACGAGCACATGGCGAGAGTTCTCACCGCCTTGGAGCATCGACTCCCGGGTGCTGAGCGTGAGGCCTCCCTTGATCTTCTTGGGGTCGTCCCCGTGGCAGGCCAGGCACTTCTCCTTGAGCAGCGGAAGCACTTTGAGCGTGAATTCCGATTCCTGATAGCCGGCTCCTTCCGCCCCGCTCGAAAGGAGGGAGAGTATCGTGAAGAGGCTGATTAGGCGGCTTGCCGTCGGCATGGCTGTACGAGCTGGCGACCCGAGGTCGGGCTGCGATAGGGGCTTTATTTGAGTTATGCGCGGAGGGGGGGGCTTCAATGCCAAAGCCCTCTTTGGTGCTCGCTCGTCGAAGGCCCTGCGCAGTCAAAACCCTGCCGGACGCCACGCCTTGCGGACGTTTGATCCGAAACGCTTGCTTCATCGAAAGCAGGTTCGTTCAATCACCACGCTCATCGCGATTGCCTCCGGCTCGCATTCAGCCTCCGAAACCCTTGAACCTGCCCATCCTGCTCGTCTTTTGCGCGGCCTCAGGCATCGCGGCCACGCCCGGTATCTCGGCGCCCGTCGCTGCGCCCGCAAAACCGTCGCTGCCGCCTCGCGTGATGGAATGGCTGGGGCGGGGGTTGGTGGCGCTGGAAACTCCCAAGGGAATCTTTCTTTCGTGGCGAGTGCTGGGAACCGACGACACGGACATCGGTTTCCACATCTATCGCAACGGCGTCAGGATAACCTCCGAACCGTTCACGAAATCCTCCAACTACGTGGATGCCGAAGGCGGCGTGAACGACAAGTACCGGGTCGAGGCGGTTTTCAAGAGCCAGGCAACGGATCGCTCGGAAGAGGTGCCCGTCTGGCCGCGAAAGCCTGCGTCGCATACCGGCTTGGATAAAAAGAAGGTGCCGGCTCTCGCCTACAAGGAGATCCCGCTGGACCCTCCTCCGGACCCGGTACGACCTGCAAAAGACACTTCGCCGGCTCCGGGAGGCGGGAAGCAGGCCGCGGAAGAGAAGACCGACCCCGCTGATGCTGAGGAGGACGATGCGCCGACCTCGAAATACGTCCCGGGAGACATGAGCGTGGGAGACCTTGATGGAGACGGAGAATACGAGCTGGTCTTCGAATGGGAGGGCTCTCCTTCCTATCTGGAGGCCATTACCCTCCAGGGAAGGCGACTGTGGCGGATCAGCTTCGGCCCCAACGTGACCAAGAATCACCTGGCCTTCATGGTCTATGACCTGGACGGAGACGGGAAAGCCGAGGTCATCTGCAAGACAGCCCCGGGCACGCAGGATGGCGCCGGTCGCTATCTGCGCACCGGTCCGGCTGCCAAGGCCGACCATAAGGCCATCCTGGAGCGGAAGTCCGGCAGATTGGTGCAGGATCCCTCATACATCACGGTTTTCAAAGGAGACACCGGCGAAGAACTCGCCACTACTCTCTATTGGCCTCAGATCGGACCCAAGGAAGACATGATGAAGACCTGGGGCGACAACTACGGGCACCGGGCTGCCTCGGTCAAATCCTGCGTGCTCTATCAGCACCAAGCCTATCCTTTGGCGGTTTTCTCCAGGGGCATCTACACCCGGATCGCCATGGGCGCGTACCAATGGGACGGGAAGACGCTCCGGCAGGCCTGGACCTTCGATACCGAAGACCCCAAGCATCCCGAATACAGGGCGTATCGGGGGCAGGGGAACCACAGCCTGGCGGTGGGCGACGTCGATAACGACGGCTCGGATGAGATCATGTACGGCGCCTTCGCGGTCGATCACGATGGCAAGGGCATGTATTGTACCGGCTTCGGACATGGCGACAGCCATGCCTTGGGAGATCTGGTCCCCGATCATCCCGGCCTGGAGTTCGTTCAGGGGCACGAAAACAAACGCGACGGCATCTCGATGCGCGATGCCGCCACGGGCAAGATACTGTGGCAGGTCCCCCTCAAGGCCGACGTGGGCCGCGTCTGGGCGGCGGAGGTCAGCGCCAAACACAGAGGCGTGGTCGTGGCCTCTTCCGCGTCCCCTAACCTGGATTGCTCGGGCAAGCCGAGCGAGACCAAGTACAATGCCTACGCTTATCCCATCTGGTTCGACGGAGGCGTCCAGAGGGCGCTGAGAAACAGGACCATCATCGAGGGGAGGCAATCCGGCCGCATCTTCCAGGGATGGCACTATAACGCGGGGAATGTGCACGCCAGCAAGGAGGACGCCTGCCTGGTGGCCGACATCCTCGGCGACTGGCGAGAAGAGGTCATCTTCCGGCGCAATGACAACAAGGCGCTCCTTCTCTTCAGCACCTGGATCCCGACGGAACGTAAGAACTACACGCTCATGCACGATCCTCTCTACCGGATGAACATCGCGGTGCAGAATATCGGATACAATCAAGTCGCCCACACCGGCTTTTCCTTCCCCGAAGGAGCTCCCAAGGCCAATATCAGGTACCTTCCTGGCATCCGGGGCTCATCCTCCGCTCCGCTGACATCTGCGTCGGGAACCCCCGAGCCTGCACGTTGAATCTCGCCCCGTCCTCCCGGCCCCATGCACAAACTCCGTCACCTCCCCGTCCTCGGCCTCCTTGCGGTCGTCTTCTCCCCCTTTGCCTCCGCGCAGACGGAGCCGGAAGGCAATCCCGCGCCCTCCGCGAGGCCGGCCACCACGATCTTTACCCAGACGCCGGCTCCGACGAAAGATAACTTCCGCATCTACTTGCTCATGGGCCAGTCGAACATGGCTGGTCGCGGCAGCATCGCCGGGTCCCAGGCGACGAATCCCCGTCTGCTGATGCTGGACCCCGAGGGTCGGTGGGTGCTGGCGAAGGATCCCCTGCATCAGCAGGTGGGCCGAATCAAGCCGGGGGTCGGGCCGGGCCTCTCCTTCGCCAGGGAAATGCTCAAGGCCGATCCGAAGGTCACCATCGGCCTCGTGCCATGCGCCGTGGGAGGGACGCCGATGCAGCGCTGGGAGAAGTCCAAGCGCGGCGACCTCTACAAGCGCGCGGTGGAGCGCGCGCAGCTGGCCGCCCAGGTTGGCGTCATCTCAGGCGTCCTGTGGCATCAAGGCGAGTCCGACACCGGCAAGATGGGGGATGCGGAGAGTTATCAGGCGCGCCTGAGCCGGATGATCAAGAACCTGCGGGAGGATCTGGGCAGGCCTGAGCTGCCGGTGGTGGTCGGACAGCTGGGGGAGTTTCTGAGCGTCGACGAGAAGCACCCCGGCTTGGAGGCCGTGCGCGCCGCCATCAGGAAGATCCCCGACGTCGTGCCGCACGCCGGTTACGCCGATTCCGCCGGCTTGAAGGACAAGGGCGACAAGCTGCATTTCGACGCCGATGGAGCGAACAAGCTGGGCGTGCGCTACGCCAATGCCATGCAGCAACTTCAGAAGAAGTGACCGCAGGGATGACCCTCCTCCGACCATCCATCCGGCTCCTCATGCGTCCTCTTCGATTGGCCTCCCTGGTCGTTCTCGCCCTGGCCGGCTCCCCTTCGCCGGCCTTCCCCCAGTCCGCCGCGTCAGCGCCTCTGCAAATCGTCATCACCGGTGATTCGACGGTGAGCAACTACGACCTCAAGGGGCGGGATCGCGGCTGGGGAATGTTCGTCGAGGAGCGATTCAAGCCGGGCACGGTCGTGGTGACCAATCTCGCCGCGCCCGGACGAAGCACGAAGACCTTCGTCAGCGAGAAGCGCTGGGCTAAGGCCCTCGCCGCGAAGCCGAGCTACGTTTTCATCCAGTTCGGCCACAATGATTCGCACGACCCCCGGAATCGCGAGGCCACTGACTTCGCCTCCGACTACAAGGAGCGCCTCCGCCGGTTCATCGACGAGTCTCGTGCCATCGGGGCCGTCCCGATCCTGGTGTCGCCGATGGTGAGAAGGCAGTTCGACGCCCGCGGCAAGGTCGTCGACGCGCCTCCGCCGAGCCGCCCGCTGTCCGCTTATGCGAACGCGATGAAGGAGGTCGCCCTCGAGAAGAAGGCAGCGTTCATCGACCTGCATGCTTCAAGCAGGGTGCTGGTCGAAAAGATGGGCCCCGAAGGCAGCGCGGCCTTCGCCAACAAGAAGGGCGATGCGACCCATTTCAACGAGAAGGGCGCACGTGCCATGGCGGACCTGGTCTTCGACGGGCTGCCGTCGGCCGATCCGAAGTTGGCGTCGCTCATGCTTCCGGGCGCCGGACGCAGTTCGAAGAAGTGACGCGGAATGCGCCGCCGCGGGCCTTTCCCTGCCTCGCTTAACGACCGAAAGTGGTCGAGTCGGCCGGTTGTTCCGGGTTGAATGCTCCGGGGTGGGGATGACACTCGCTCCATGCCCCGCCGTGTCCGTCTCTGGACGCTCCTGTCCTCGTTTCTGCTGCTGCTGGCCTGCGGCGGGCGCCCCGGCTCCGCCCTCGCGGGACCCGCCGTGAGGCCGAACATCGTCTTCATCTTCGCCGACGACTGGGGCTGGGGCGATCTGTCGTGCCACGGGCACCCGTATGTGAAGACGCCGAACATCGACCGGCTCGCCCGCGAGGGGACCGACTTCACCCGTTTCACCGTCGCCAGCGGGGTGTGTTCGCCGAGCCGCACGGCGGTGATGACGGGACATTTTCCCGCGCGCTACAACATCGACGGCCATTTCGCCTGGGTGAAGAGCAACGCGCAGCGCAACATGCCGGACTGGCTCGACCCGAAGACGCCGACGCTGCCGAGGATGCTGCAATCGGCAGGCTACGCGACGGCGCATTTCGGCAAGTGGCATCTCTCGAACGACATGATCCCCGATTCGCCGCTGCCGAAGGCCTATGGCTACGACGAATACGGCGCGTTCAACTGCGCGGGCGAGCAGATGCCGGTGCATGACGACGCGCGGCGCGCGGTCGCCTTCATCGAGGAGAGCGCGGCCGCGAAGAGGCCGTTCTTCGTCAATCTCTGGGTCCACGAGCCGCACACGCCCTTCCACACCGTGCCGAAATATGAGTGGCGCCACCGCGACATGAAGAGCCGCGAGGACCAGATCTACGCCTCGGTGCTCTCGCATGCGGACGACCGGATCGGCGAGGTCCTCGCCGCCCTGGACCGGCTCGGGCTCTCGAAGGACACGCTGGTCGTCTTCAGTTCGGACAACGGGCCTGCGCGGGGCGCGAAGAACGCCAAGCTCGACCTCCAGTATGACACCGCCACCGGTGCGGGCTGGGGTGTCGCCGCCTCCAAGGGCGTCACCGGCGGCCGCAAGGGCTTCAAGGCGGCGCTGTTCGAGGGCGGCATCAACGTCCCCTTCATCGCCCGCTGGACGGGCAGGATTCCCGCGGGCAGGCGCGACGAGAGCTCGCTGATCTCCGCCGTCGATCTGCTTCCGACCTTCTGCGAGCTCGCCGGGGCGGCCCTGCCGGATGGCTACCGACCCGACGGCGTCAGCCAGGTCGGAGTCCTGGAAGGGAAGGGTGCCCCGATCCGCATGAAGCCGCTGTTCTGGAAGATGGGCGCCGGCAGGGATTCCGAGTTCCACTGGGCGAACTACGCCGTGGTGGATCGGCAGTGGAAGCTGCTCACCACGACGGATGCCGGGCGTTCGGAACTCTACGACATCGCCGCCGATCCGCTCGAAACCAAGGACCTCGCGGCCGAAAAGCCCGATGTCGCGAAGGCGCTCATCGCCAGGATCGAAGCGTGGAAAGCGACCCTGCCTGGGAAGCCCGTCGGCGAAGTGTTCTCCGCTGAACGGACGAAATGACCCCTTCATGATTCAAATGAACCGAACCATCCTCCTGTCCTGCCTGCTCCTGTTCGCCCGCCCGTCATTGCGCGCCGCGGACTCCGCGAGTCCGCCTGCCTCCCGGCCCAACATCGTCTTCATCTACGCCGACGACTGGGGTTGGGGCGACCTGTCCTGCCACGGACATCCTGTCCTGAAAACGCCGAACCTCGACCGGCTGGCGCGGGAGGGCGTCGACTTCCAGCAGTTCAACGTCCTCAACCCGGTGTGTTCCCCGAGCCGGGTCGCCGCCATGACGGGCAGGTATCCGGCACGCTTCGGGGTGAACACCGTCTTCGGCGACACCCAGCCGCCTCCGGAGATGCCTGACTGGCTCGACGGCCGCGCCCCGACGACCCCGCGCTTCCTCAAGGCGGCCGGCTACCGTACCGCTCACTTCGGCAAGTGGCACATGGGCGACAAGCCCGACGGACCCACGATGAGCGACTACGGCATCGACGACTCGGCGGTCTACCACGGGCCGGGGCCCAAGAGCGGCTTCCATGACATCGCCGACCGGGCCGCGAAGTTCATCGCGGACAACCGCGCCCGCCCGTTCTTCCTCGATGTCTGGCTCCATGAGAGCCACACCATGCACGCCCCCACGCCGGCATCCCTGGCCAAGTGGCAGCACCTGGACGACGAGCGCATGCGCATCTACGCCGCGGTCATCACCGACGGGGACAACTACGTCGGCACGATCCTCGACGCCCTGGAGAAGGCGGGGGTCGCCCAGAACACGATCGTGGTCTTTTCCAGCGACAACGGTCCGGAGAACACGGGCGGCGAGAAGGACCGGGGCTCTCCGGGCAAGCTGGGCAGCTATTACAGCGTGGGCGATACGGGCGGACTGCGGGGCCGCAAGCGCAGCCTGTTCGAAGGCGGCATCCGTGTCCCGTTCATCGTGCGCTGGCCCGGACACGCGACGCCCGGCATGAAGAACCAGCGGACGGTCTTCACGGCGGTCGATCTGCTGCCGACGTTCTGCGCCGCCGCAGGCGTCACGCCGCCGGCCGATGCGGCCGGCGATGGCGAGAACCTGCTCGCGGCCTTCAACGGCGAGGAAGTGCTTCGTCGTGGGCCGGTCTTCTGGCTGCACGCCGGGAGCAAGACCGAACCGGATTGCTGGCCGCGACTGGCCGTGCGCGAAGGCGACTGGAAGCTGGTGATGACCTATGACGCCTCGCGGGTCGAGCTGCATGACCTCTCGACCGATCGGGCCGAAGCGGTGCAGAACAACGTGGCCAAGGCGCACCCCGACGTCGTCGCCAGGCTCAGCCAACTGGCCATGGCCTGGCACGCCGGGCTGCCCGTCAAGGCCGATCCTTCGTGCCTGAGCAAGGCGCAGCCGCGGGCGGCGGTCCCGCCGGCCGCGGCCGGCAAGAGCGAAGCCAGGCCACGGGTCACCCCCGCGCAACGCGTCGAGGCATTCAAGCGATGGGATGCCAACGCCGACGGGCGGCTCACGCTCGACGAATACAAGGACGGCCTCAAGGGGCAGGACGACCTTGAGGGGCGTTTCAAGCGCTTCGACAAGGACGGGGACGGCAAGCTGACCCTCGAGGAGTTCGCCGGACCGACGGTCAAGTAACCCGTTATTTCACGCAAGATCATGACCGCTCGCCGGCTCGCCCTGGTGTTTGTCCTGCTGTTCGCCGTCGCCGTGCCGGGCGCCGAGCCTCGTCGGCCCAACATCCTGTTCATCCTCACCGACGACCAAGGCTATGGGGACGTGGGACGGCACGGGCACCCGCTCCTCAAGACACCGCATCAGGACGCGCTGCATGACCAGAGCGTGCGATTCCAGAACTTCTATGTCAGCCCCTCGTGCTCGCCCACGCGCGCCGCGCTGATGACCGGCATGCACGAGTTCCGCAGCGGGGTGACGCACACGACCGATCCCCGCGAGCATCTCGACGTGAACGCGGTCGTCCTGCCCCAGCTGCTCAAGGGGGCGGGGTACCGCACGGGCTTCATCGGCAAGTGGCACCTGGGCAACGACGGGCCTTACGCTCCGGACAAGCGCGGCTTCGACTGGTGCTCGACCAACGCCGGCGCCGCCACCGTGCATTTCGACCCGGTGATCACGCGCAACCGCAAGCGCACGACGCGGCAAGGCTACCGCGAGGACGTGCTCTTCGACGAGGCGATGGCGTTCATCGACGAGGCCAAGGGCGCGCCTTTCTTCTGCTACCTGGCGACCTACTCGCCGCACGCGCCCCTCAAGGCTCCGGACGTCTTCAAGGCCCCGTTCGTCGGTAAGGTCGACGCGGAGGAGGCCGACTTCCTGGGCATGGTGGCGAACCTCGACTACAACCTCGGCCGCATCCTGCGGCACGTCAAGGAGCGTGGGCTGGAGAAGGACACCATCGTCGTCTGGATGAACGACAATGGCGAGACCCATGGCCTCGACGTCTACAACGCGGGCATGCGCGGCTGCAAGGCCACCGCCTGGCAGGGCGGTTCCCGGGCGATGTCCTTCTGGAAGTGGCCGGACCGGTGGCCGCCGCACACCGCCAAGAATCTCACCGCGCATCTCGACGTCCTACCGACGCTCTGCGACGTGGCCGGGGTGAAGATCCCCGCCGAACTCGGGGCAAAGCTCGAGGGTTGGTCCTTGCGTCCGCTGCTGGAGTCGACCGGCGATCTGCCCTGGCACGACGACCGCCTGCTGTTCCATCACGTCGGCCGCTGGCCCAGCGGGCTCGCCGCCAGTCACAAGTATGCGATGGCCGCCGTCCAGTCAGGGGACCTGCTGCTGATCCGCAGCGAGCCCTGCGGCGACAAGGAGTGTGAGCAATACGGGAGCCAGTGCACGACCCTGCGGCAGGTGCAGGCCGGGCAGAAGCGCGCGACTTACACCAAGGCCGACGCGGCCTACCACTGGGGCGTGACGTCGCCCGGTCGCTGGTCCTTGTACGATCTCGCCGCCGACCCCAAGTGCGCGACCGATCTGTCAGCAGAGCGAACGACCGAAACCTCCCGGCTCGCCGCCGCCTACGATCGCTGGTGGGACGGCCTCTATCCTTCGATGATCGCCAACGGCGGGGACAAGGGCGTGCCCGAGAAATTGGGCGGCAAGGCCAGGAAATGAAACGAGGCCTTCCTTAAGGTCCCGCATGCGTGGTCACTCCAGGTAGGGCAGGGAGTCGACGTCGGGGAGGGCGCGTCCGGGGCCGGATTGCTGTCTCAAGGACCGCCTTTGCCTCAGGCCAGCACGGGCCTGATCACGTGGCCGTGGACATCGGTCAAGCGCCGCTCGATGCCGTTGTTGTAGAAGCTGAGGCGCTCATGGTCGAGGCCCAGCAGGTGTAGGATGGTGGCGTGCAGGTCGTAGATTGTCGTGACGTCCTGCACGGCCATGTGGCCGAATTCGTCGGTCGCGCCGTGGCTGTAGGCGCGCTTCACGCCGGCGCCCGCGAGCCAGACGGTGAAGCCCTTGGGGTTGTGGTCGCGGCCGTTGGCTCCCTTCTGGAACGTCGGCATGCGGCCGAACTCGGTGACGAAGGCGACGAGGGTGTCCTTGAGCAGGCCGCGGGCCTTGAGGTCCTTGAGCAGCGCGGCGGCCGGCTGGTCGAGGATGGGCGCGTGCACGGCGTACTGGTCGACGATCTTCTTGTGCCCGTCCCAGTTGCCCACGCCCTCGCCCATCGCGTAGGAGCCGTTGAAGAGCTGCACGAAGCGCACGCCCTTCTCGAGGAGGCGCCGCGCCAGGATGCAGTTCTTGGCGAAGCCCGCCTTGTTGACATTGCTGTCGTCGGCGCCGTACAGCGCGCGGGTCGCGGGCGACTCGCCTGAGAGGTCGGAGAGCTCGGCGGCGCTCAGCTGCATGCGGGCGGCCAGCTCGTAGGAAGAGATGCGCGCGGAGAGGTCGGAGTCGCCGGGATTCTTCTCGAGGTGACGGTCGTTGAGGCGGCGCAGGAAGTCGCGGGTCGCGCGGTCGGCCTCAGGGGTGATCTCGGCGGGGCGCGCGAGGTTCGGGATGACGCGCTGGGCGCTGAAGGCCGTGCCCTGGAAGGAGGCCGGTAGGAAGGCGCTGTTCCAGTGACGCGGCCCGTTCTGGGGCACGCCCCGGGGATCGGGGATGGCGACGAAGGCGGGGAGGTCCTGGTTCTCGCTGCCGAGCGCGTAGGTCACCCAGGAGCCCATGCTCGGGAAGCCGTCCAAGGTGAAGCCGGTGCCCATCTGGCTCTCGGCGGGGCCGTGCGTGTTGGACTTCCCGGTCATCGAGTGGATGAAGCACATCTCATCGGCGAGCTCGGCGAGGTTGGGCAGGAGGTCGCTCACCATCTTGCCGGACTGTCCGCGGGGTTTGAACTCGGCGATGGGCTTGATGAGATTGCCGTTCGCGCCCTGGAAGGTGACGAGGCCTTCGGCTCCCGGCATCGGGGTGTCGTGCCGCTTGATGAGCTCAGGCTTGTAGTCGAAGGTGTCGACGTGGCTGAGGGCGCCGGAGCAGAAGATCACCAGGACGCGCTTGGCCTTGGGTTCGAAGTGCGGAGGGCGGGGCGCGTACGGGCGGGAGGGGTCGATGGCCGGACGCAGGGGCGTGGCGGCGAGGAGGCGGTCCTGCGAGAGCAGGTGCGCGAGGGCGATGCTGCTCAGGCCGGACAGCGTGCGGCCGAGGAAGCCGCGCCGATTGAGGAGATGGTTCATTCGATGCGGACGAATTCGTTGGCGTTATACATCGCGCGGCAGAAGGCGGGCAGCCCCTGGGCGGCGATGAAGCGGGAGGATTCGGCGAGCTCCTCGGCCGACGCCGGACGCTGGAAGAGGAGCTCGTAGGCCCGGGCGGCCTGCTTGGCGGAATCCTCGCCCGCCTCCTTGCGCAGGCGATCGGACAGGGCCGACGCCTGCTGCAGGGAGAAGCTGCCGTTGAGCAGGTTCAGGGACTGGAGGGGCGTGATGGAGGCGGTGCGCTTGGGCTGGGGCTGGCCGGCGTCAGGACAGTCGAAGGCCCCGAAGAAGTCGTCCAGCATCGCGCGGGGCTTCGACTGGTAGACCATGCGTCGGTAGTCGCCGGGCAGGAACTCCTGCTTCGTGACGTAGACCTTCACGTAGTTGGTCATCGGCTCGAAGAGGTCGAAGCCCGGTCCGCCCATGGTGAGGTCGAGGCGTCCTGCCGTCGCCAGCATGGAGTCGCGCAGCATCTCGGCCTCGATGCGGCGGGGTGGATGGCGCCAGAGCAGCCGGGCCGCGGCGTCCACGGCCGCGGCTTTCTCGATGCGCTTGGAATCCTGACGGAAGGTCCGCGAGGTGAGGATGAGCCGATGGACGTGCTTGAGCGACCAGCCGTGGTCCATCAGTTCGGCCGCGAGGAAATCGAGGAGCTCGGGGTGCGTCGGTCGCGAGCCGTTGAGCCCGAGGTCGCTCGGGGTGTCGACGATGCCGGTGCCGAAATGGTGGTGCCAGAGCCGGTTCACGATGACGCGCGCGGTCAGCGGATTGTCCTTCGAGGCGATCCAGTCGGCGAGGGCCTTGCGCCGGTCAGCCTCCGGAGCGTCGGCGGGCAGGGTGAACTTGCGTCCGACGAGCGAAAGGGCGCCCGGCGCCACGGGTTCGCGCGGCTGGGTCGGATCCCCGCGATGCTTGCGCAGGGTGGGGCCGGGCTGCTCGAACTTGCCGACATAGCCCTTGGGCTTGGTGGTCAGCCGGGTGATCTCGGACAGCAGCTGCGAGTGGCGCTTGGCGAGCGCGTCGACCTGGGCGGCCTTGTCCGCGGGGACTTCCCCGAGCGTGGGCAGGCTGCTGACGCGGTCCTTGAGCGTAATCGAGAGCCGGTCGTCGCTGGAGGCGACCTTGGTCCACTGCTTCCCGTCCGCGGACGCTTCGATGCGGTAGCCGTAGGCGAGGCGGTCCTTGTAGCGCTGGTCGGAGGCGTCGCGGTTACGGCTCCACACGACCCGGTTGATCGTTGTCGTCGCGTCGAACTCAAGCTGCGCCCAGCCCGCATTCTTCTCGGAGGGAATCCAGCTGCTGCGGTTGCCGTAGATGCCGTCGTTGATGAAGCGGGTCTGGTGGATGCTGTTTCCGTTGGCGTAGAGGCCGGAGACGGACACCTTGGCGCCGAGGGAGAGGTTCTTGCCGGCCAGGTCGAACACCTCGAGCTCGTCGATACAGGCTTCGGGATTCGAACCGGTGATGGTGAAGCGCACGAACCTGGCCTCGACGGGGTCGAAGACCTCCTCATTGGCCAGGTGGGTCACGGGTGCGCGCAGGTGCGGCACGGCGGGCTCCTTGCCTTCCTTGGCCTCCTCGAAGACGGCGAGGTCGGCCGCGGTGGGTCCTCCTTTGTCTCCGGCCCGCAGGATGAGCACGCTCCTGGAGGTGATGCGGTGGACGCCGGCTGACTTCAGTCCGCTCCAGCGCCGCTGGTCCTTGACGGCAGGGGAGCCGTCGGCGAACTGACGCTGATTAATCCGGGCGATCTCGGTCTGGTCCCCCTTGGTCTTGAGGTCGCCGTCGAGGTCGAGCACGTAACGTGCGTCCGGGGCGTGCGTGGTCCATGCCCCCCAGGAGATCCAGATGCGCACGGGCCCGTTCATGGACGGCTTCCAGGTGAAGAAGTCCTCGCCGGGCTTGTCGGCCCGCCACCAGCGGTAGCTCTCGCCGAGATTGGGCAGGCGGCGGATGTCGCCCGGATCCTGCGCGAGCCCCTTGCCGGTGCCCTTGTCGTAGGCGATGGGGTTTCCGTTGTCCGGTAGTTCGACCTGCTGGGTGTAGCGGGCGTCGGAATCGTCCGCGAGCAGGATGCGTCCAAGGTAGGCCTTGGGCTTGAAGGTGCGGAGGCTCTGCTCGATCGGACGCAGTTCCGCGCGGAGGGTCTCGGCCTGCCGTTCGCGGGCGTCGCTGTCCGCGTCGCGCAGCTCACGTTCTCCGTGCTGCACGCCCTGCAGCATGGCCATGAAGGCGTAGTAGTCCGTCGTCGGCACCGGGTCGAACTTGTGGTCGTGGCAGCGGGCGCAGGCCAGGGTGGCGCCGAGGAAGGCCGACGCGGTCGTCCCGATCATGTCGTGCAGTTCGTCGGCGCGCTGGTTGGCGGTCAGCACGGGGTCGGGCGATTTCACCCGGTCCCAAGGACCGCCCACGAGGAAGCCGGTGGCGGCGTCGGCGCCGAGCTGGTCTCCGGCCAGCTGCTCGCGGATGAAGCGGTCGTAGGGCAGGTCGGCGTTGAAGGCCTGGATGACGTAATCGCGGTAGGGCCAGGCGTTGGGACGCGCCAGATTGGTCTCGAAGCCGTCGGACTCCGCGAAGCGGGCGACGTCCAGCCAGTGCCGCGCCCACTTCTCGCCGAAACGGGGCGAGGCCAGCAGCCTGCCGACCATCGCCTCGTAAGCGCGGTCGGATGGGTCCGCGACGAAGGCGGCGACTTCCTCCGGCGTCGGCGGCAGTCCGATGACGTCGAAGTAAGCGCGTCGGATGAGCGTGCGGGGGTCGGCGGGCTGGGAAAGCCCGAGGCTCTTGGCCTTGAGCGCCGCCTCGATGAAGTCGTCGATCTTCGAGCCCTGGGCGGGCCTTCTGACCGGCTGGTATGACCAGTGGTCCAGGCGCGGGTCGCGGAGCGCCGCGCGGTCGGCGTCGTTCTCGGGCCAGACGGCGCCCTCGGCGATCCATTGGCGGACCTTCTCCAGCTGGGCCGGCGTGAGCGGTTCGCCCTTGGGCGGCATCTTTTCCTCTTCATCCTTCGTGGTAATGCGTTCGTAGATCAGGGACTTGGCCGGATCGCCCGCGACGAAGGCCGGGCCGGACTCGCCGCCCCTGAGCGCGTGGGGCTTGGCGTCGAGGCGGAGGTCGGCCTTGTTCTTCTTGGGACCGTGGCATTCCACACATCGGTCCTGGAGCAGCGGGCGGATCTCGCGGTCGAAGTCCACGGCCGCGCCCAGGCCGGCCGCGATGAGCAGCAGCGACACGATGGGGGTGGGGCGGGGCATCGGGGTCAGTCTTGGGTCAAATCCAAGGGCGGCAAGAAGCCGTCCTGCATCTGCACCATCTTACTAAAACTCCGACAGTCCTCTACGCCCGATGTTTCAGGGGGTGGCACTATCGTCTCACTTAGGCCAGCAGTTCCTTGATCACGTGGCCGTGGACGTCGGTCAGGCGCCGCTTGGTGCCGTTGTTGTAATAGGTCAGCTTCTCGTGGTCGATGCCGAGCAAGTGCAGGGCGGTGGCGTGCAGGTCGTAGCAGTAGGTGGGCTTGTCCACGGCCGTGGCGCCGAGTTCGTCGGTCGCCCCGTAGGCCGCGCCGCCCTTCGCGCCGCCTCCGGCCATCCATGCGGTGAAAGCGGCCGCGTTGTGGTCCCGTCCCTTGCCTTGGGCGGCGGGCTGCCGTCCGAACTCGCTGGTGCAGATGACGAGCGTGCTGTCGAGCAGGCCGCGGGACTTGAGGTCGGTCAGCAGCGCGGCCGTGCCGTTGTCCAGGATCGGACCCCAGTAGCCGTGGTCGCGTACGAGGTCCTCGTGGCTGTCCCAGTTGGGCCGGATCTTCTTGGCGCCGGTGTTCTCCGCGCCGCAGTAGATCTGGACGAAGCGCACGCCGCGTTCGACGAGCCGTCGGGCGAGGAGGCACTGCCGTCCGAAGGTACCGATGTCCTCGTGGTCGAGCCGATAGAGGCTCTTGGTCGCCTCGCTCTCCCCGGTGAGGTCGGTGGCCTCCGGCGCGCTGAGCTGCAGGCGGGCGGCGAGTTCATAGGCTCCGATGCGCGCCTCGAGCTCGGTGTTGACGGTCCGTTCCTGCGCGTGGGCGCGGTTGATCGTGTCCAGGAACTGCCGGCCGGACTTCTCCGCGTTACCCCGGAGGTGGGCGAACTCCTTGCCGGGGAAGAGGTCTTGGATCGGCGGTTGGGAGGGGTCGGTGTTGAGGGTCGTGCCCTGGTGGATGGCAGGCAGGAAGCCGGCGCCCCAGTTGATCACGCCTCCGGGCGGCAGGCCGCGCGGATCCGGCAGCACCACGAAGGCGGGCAGGTCGGCGGATTCGCTACCCAGTCCGTAGGTGACCCACGCGCCCATGCTCGGGAAGCCCGGCAGGATGAAGCCGCTGTTGGCCATGAACATCGCCGGCCCGTGCAGGGCCGACTTGCTCTGCATCGAATGGACGAAGGCCATCTCGTCGACCTTGCCGGCCAGCTTGGGGAAGAGGTCGCTCATCCATCGGCCGCTCTGCCCGTGCTGACGGAACGGCCAGTAGCTGCCCTGGCAGGCGCCGGGCTTGGAGGCGAAGAACTGCACCTTGCCGTCGGGGTCGAACGGCTTGCCCTGGCGCTTGGTCAGTTCGGGCTTATGATCCCACGAGTCGAGGTGGCTCAGTCCGCCCGGACAGAAAATCTGGATGACCGCCTTGGCCTTGGGCGCGTGATGCACGCCGTGCCGGGCCTTGGGGTCGGTCGCCGCCTGCGCCTCATTGAGCATCGCGGCGAACGCCACGCCGCCCAGTCCGCCGCCCAGTTCCCAGAGGAAGTCACGGCGGCCGACGAAGCGTCGGCGGCGGTTGCAAGGGTAGGGTGATTCCATGGTCGTGGTCAGCGGGCGGCCAGGCGGTCGATTTCTTCGATCTTGAAACGGATGCTGACGATGGAGCAGCCGATGTCTTCCTTGCGGGCGTTGGCATACGTCGTGGTCACGATCGTGCCGTCGGGCTGCAGGTGGATGCCGGGATAGAAACCGTCCTTGAAGGTCTTGAGCAGGCTCACGCGATACTGCCCGGGCCTGCCCTGCCTGATGTCTTCGTAGGTGCCGACCCACGCGATGAAGCCCTTGTCCTTGGCGTTCGGGGTGGCGTTGCGGAAGACGACCACCATGCGCCCGTCGGGAAGGAAGACGCCGTGGTGCCGGTCGCCCGTGAGCCCCCAAGGCGCGTCTACGGCCGCGGTCCACGTCTTGCCCTCGTCCCGGCTGAACATGACGAGGCTGGTGCCCATGCGCTTGTTCTCACGCAGGAGGCAGCAGAGTTCGGCTCCGTCGGGCGAGCGGAAGACGTAGGGCTCGCAGGGGCTCTTGCCGTCGAGCTTGTTGCCATCGCACACCACGACGGGCTCCGACCAGGTCAGCCCGCCGTCACGCGTGACGGACTGCATGATTTCCGCGACGCCTGGCGTCACGCTGCCGCGGTGGAACAGTCCGAGATGCGAGCCGTCCTTGAGCCGGACGATGCTCGAGAAGGTCATCACGTTGCGGAAGGGGTCGGTCTTGGCGTCCTTTCCGCCGAGGGGCGGCAGCTCCTTCCAGGTCTTGCCCTGGTCTTCGCTCATGATCCGCGGCATGTAGCCCTCGAGGCGACCGGGCAGCGGGCGGGGGTTTTCCCGGTCGAGCAGGGTGCGGGCCGCGAAGACCCAGAGCCGTTCCTTCCCTTGGCCGTCGGTGAGACGGTAGAGGCTCGGGCAGTTCTTGAAGTTGGCGTAGTTGGGCGGCAGCGCCTCGTCCATGCGCGTCCAGGTCAGTCCGCCGTCATCGCTCCTGGCCATCGGGCCGGCATGTCCGCCGTGACCGATGTTCCAGACGCAGAAGATCGTGCGGCCGTCGGCGAGCATCGCCGTGGTCGGGTGCGCGTGGTAGGCGTCCGGAGCGGGCGAGCCTTGCGCGACCACCACCTGACGCTTCACGTCATCCGACAGGTCGATGGTGCGCAGCGCGTCGCGCTGGGCGGCCCAGGCGGCCTTCTTCTCGGCCGGGGCGCTCTCCCAGGCGCGGGCCGGGTCCTTGATCGCGTTGGCGATCTGCGCGTCGGCCTGGGCCTGCGTCGCCAGCGGCGCGAGCAGCAGGGCGGCGACGAGGGGGAGGGCGGGTTTCATGGTCAGTCTAAGTAGGCGAACTCGTTGGCGTTGAGGAGGGCGCGGCAGAGGGCGAAGAGGCCCTGCTCGTTCACGAGCGCGACGGCGGCCTGTCTTTCGGCGGCGCTGGGCGTCCGTTGGAAGGCGAGGGCGAACGCGCGGTCGACGCCCGCAGTCCCGGGCCCTCCCTCGTTCTCGACCCGCAAGGAGAGATGCCGCGCCTGCCGGAGCATGAACTCGTTGTTGGACAGCGCCAGCGCCTGCAGGGCGGTGGTGGTGCGGTTGCGCGCGGGCGTGAGGTTCGCCGGGTCGGGACAGTCGAGGGCTGACATGAACGTGTGCGGGGTCGTGCGCACGACGAAGCGGTAGACGCTCCTGCGCCAAAGCTCAGGCTTGTCCGGAGAGACGTAGTTGTAGATGGGCGCGTACGCCTCGAAGTAGTCGAAGTCCTTGAAGCCGGGTCCGCCCATGGCGAGGTCGAGCTTGCCGCTGGAGGCGAGGACGGCGTCGCGGAGGGACTCGGCGTCGAGGCGCCGGGGGTTCTGCCGCCAGAGCAGGCGGTTGGAAGAATCGAGCGCGGCCGCCTTGGCGTCCTTGGTCAGGGAGCTCTGGCGGTAGGCGGCGCTCATCACGATCAGACGGTGCACGGGCTTGAGACGCCAGCCGCCCTCGAGGAGCCGCTGGGAGAGCCAGTCGAGCAGCTCGGGATGGCTGGGCCGGTCGCCGCCGAGGCCGAAGTCGCTCGGGGTCGTCACGATGCCCTGGCCGAAATGATGATGCCAGAGGCGGTTGACGATGACGCGACGGGTGAGGGGGTTGTCCGGATGGACGATCCAGTCGGCCAAGGCGCGGCGTCTTTCGCCCTCGGGCCGGTCGTTGCCGCCCAGTTCGGGCGGCGCATGTCTGGCCCAGCCGAAGGCCGATGGCGTGACCTCTTCGCCGAGGTCCTCAGGGTTGCCACGTCGGTTCACCTTGATGACCGGCACCTCCTTCTGGGGCGCGGCCGCATAGACCATCGCCGGAGTCTTCAGCTGTTTGACGGCGGCGTCGGTCGCCTTGGCCTCGGCGCGCAGGGACTTCAGCTTTTCGGCGTCAGCCAAGGCCAGCTGCGACTCCTTCGCCGCGGGCTCCAGTTTCGGGTCTCCGATGAAGAGCAGGTCGCTGCCGATCCCGTCGCCGCCGTCCGTCGCGACCAGGGTCAGCGTCCGGGCGTCGGCTGGCACTGGCACATCGAGCGCGACGGTCTCCTTCTTGCGCAGCTTGAGCCGCTGGAACTTGATCTGGTCGTCGACGAAGACGGTGAAGTCGGCCTTGGTCTCGGCGGCGGCCTCGGAGGCGCCGAAGCCGACGATCCCGGTCAGGCGAACTTCCCGGAGGCCGCTGAGCCGGCGGATCCTCTCCAGGTCGAAGGTGATGCCGCCGTTGGCGTGCAGGCCGAGCAGGGTCCGTCCTTTGGCGGCATAGTCGATGCCGTCGAGCTTGGTGGTGCGCTGGCCTGCCAGCGGACGGTTGGCGACGGTATCCCAGGCGTGTCCGCTGGTCTTGGGCAGGCCTTTGAGCACCGTGCGGTCGTCCAACTTGATGTCAGCCTTGCCGTCGGGGAGGAAGACCCCGAGCACGCCCGGCGCCTTGGCGACCTTCTGCAGGACGTTGGCGCGGATGTCCCGCAGGTAATGCTGTTCCTTCCTGGTGATTTCACCATTGCTGCGGTCGATGCCTGATTTCTCGGGCAGCAACGAGGCAAGGGCGAAGCCCTCGCCACTGAGCCGGGCGATCCCGGATCTCAGTTCGGCGAGCCGGTTGTCGAGCGCGGCCTTCTCGCGGTCGTAGCGCGCCTGCTCCCGGGGGTCGACGTGGCGGTCCTCGCGCTTCACGCCGGCGAAGACGGCCCAGAGCCCGTAATATTCGCGTTGCTTGATCGGGTCGAGCTTGTGGTCGTGGCAGCGTGCGCAGTTCATCGTCACCGCCATGGTCGACGTCATCACCTGGGTGACCATGTCGTCGAGGTCTCCCGCCCGGGCCGCACGCTTGAGGACGTCGCTCTTGGTCTCGACCTGGCCGACGAAGTCCCAGGGGCCGGCGGCGAGGAAGCCGGTGGCGACGATCGCCTCCGGTTCCTGCGGCCAGAGGACGTCGCCGGCGATCTGCTCGCGGATGAAACGGTCGTAGGGCTTGTCGGCGTTGAGCGAGGCGATGACGTAGTCGCGGTAGCGCCAGGCGTTCGGGCGGAGCTGGTCGCGTTCGAAGCCGTGCGTGTCGGCGTAATGGGCGATGTCGAGCCAGTGCCGTGCCCAGCGTTCGCCGTAGCGGGGCGAGGCCAGCAGCTCATCGACGAGCTTGGCGTAGGCGTCCCGCGACGCGTCCTGCACGAACGCCTCGACCCGTTCCGGCGAGGGCGGCAGGCCGTGCAGGTCGAAGCTCAGGCGGCGGATGAGGGTTCGGCGGTCGGCTTCGGGTGACATGCGCAGGCCGGCCACCTTGAGACGGGCGGATACGAAATCATCGACGGACTCCCCGGCCCCGAAGTCTTGGCGGACGGGCTGCACCGACCAGTGATCCAGCCGGGGGTCGCGGAGCGCCGCGCGGTCGGCGTCGTTCTCGGGCCAGACGGCGCCCTCGGCGATCCATTGGCGGACCTTCTCCAGCTGGGCCGGCGTGAGTGGTTCGCCCTTGGGCGGCATCTTGGTGTCCTCGTCCTTCGTGGTGATCCGTTCGAAGATCAGGGACTTGGCCGGGTCGCCCGCGACGAAGGCCGGGCCGGACTCGCCGCCCTTGAGCGCGTGGGGCTTGGCGTCGAGGCGGAGGTCGGCCTTGTTCTTCTTGGGACCGTGGCATTCCACGCATCGGTCCTGGAGCAGCGGGCGAATCTCGCGGTCGAAGTCCACGGCCGCGCCCAGGCCGGCCGCGATGAGCAGCAGCGACACGATGGGGGTGGGGCGGGGCATCGGGGTCAGTCTTGGGTCAAATCCAAGGGCGGCAAGAAGCCGTCCTGCATCTGCACCATCTTACTAAAACTCCGACAGTCCTCTACGCCCGATGTTTCAGGGGGTGGCACTATCGTCTCACGCCACCAGAGTCCCGTTCGCTCAGCGCGACCGGAAGATCTCGCTGGTCAGGCACTCGACGACGAGGGTGCGGAGTCCGAGGCCTTCTTGCTTCGCTTTCTCGTAGATGCGGTCGACGGCGAATTCATCGGCTGGCTCCATCAGCCGTCCGGTGCTGTAGGCAAGCAGCGAGCGGATGAGGTGGCGGGTGAAATGTTCTTCGCGTTTGTCGTGCAGGATGTCGCGGAAACCTGCGAAATCCCGGTAAGTTTCCCCGGAGGGAAATTCCCCGGAGGTGTCGATCTTCGGAGCATCGCCCTTCTTGGGCTTCGCGTAGGTCGCGCGCAAGCGCCCAACCGGGTCGAAGGACTCGAGGCTGAAGCCAAGCGGGTCGATCTTGCGATGGCATTCGGCGCAGGCGCGGTCGGTGCTGTGCTTGGCGAGGCGCTGGCGGATGGTGGTCGCTCCGGTGACGTCGGGTTCGATGGCGGGCACGACGTCCGGCGGTGGCGGCGGCTTGATTCCCAGGATGTTCTCGCTGATCCAGGCGCCGCGCGTGACGGGGGAGGTCTCCACGCCATTGGCGCTGACCGTCAGCACCGCCGCCATGCCGAGCAAGCCGCCGCGGCGGTTGTCACCGGCGAGGTTCACCCTCCGGAAGCCGTCGGCCAGGCGCAGCGTCTTCTGTTCCGGCAGGTCGTAGAGCTTGGCGAGCTTCTTGTCGACGAACGTGAAGTCCGCGCGCAGGAACTGGCTCACCGGCCGGTTCTCCTTGAGCATGTCCTGGAAGAACAGGCGGACCTCGGTCCTCATTGAGGCCGGGAGATCCTCCGCGTAGTAGGCGCGGTTCGTCTCGCGGGGCGGGGGCATGCCCCCGAGGTCGCGCAGGTTCAGCCAACTGTCGAGGAATCCGTTCACGAACCCGTCGACCCGCTCATCGGCCAGCAGTCGGTCGATCTGCTCCTTGAGCCCGGCATCGCTGGCAAGCTGGCCTCTGGCGGCCGAAGCACGAAGGCCCTCGTCGGGCGGTGCAGCCCACAGGGCGTAAGAGAGGCGGGTGCCGAGGTCGTGGGGCTCCAGGCGACGGTCGTTTTCCCGGGTAACTTCGCTCAGGTAGAGGAAGGAGGGAGAGCAGAGGATCAGCTTCACCGCATCGAGCGCCGCCTGGCGGGGGCTGGCCTTCTCGGCGACGCGGCGCTCGAACATGCCGCGAATCGGGGTCCGGTCGGCATCGACGAGGGGTCGACGGTAGGCTTTGGACGCGAAGGCGTAAAGCTGGTCGAGCGCCTGGTCGGGCTGGAAGCCGGTCGGGCCGAAGACCGCGGTCTCCTCGGCTCCGCCCGTCGGCTCGACGACCGGACCTTGGACGACGATCTCGCTGATGCGGATATGCGGGAGTTCGCCTTCCCTCAGGATGTGCGAGCGGCCGACGCCCGAGGAGCCGACCGGCGTGGAGAATTCCTTGGCGTAGCGTCTGTTGATCGCCAGCACGGAGGCGCGTGATTCATACGGGCCGTTGGGGAAGATGAAGCGAGGGGTCTGGCCGGCCTCGAGCCAGACGCGGAACTTCAGGCGGGTGGGCTGCCTGTCAGGCACCACGGCGCTGGCGAGCAACGGTTCGATGGACTGCGGGTAATGGATATGCCCCTTGGTGGCGTCGCCGGGCACGACGCCGAGGATGAAGGGCTCCGAGAAATCGATGCCGAAGATGGCGTGGTCGTAGTGGGTGTCGCGATGCATCGCCGTAGCCTCGACCTCGAGGTCGTAGAGCCCGGAGACCGGCACGCCCTGCTTAAAGTCCTCGATGTGCCCGTAGCCGCCTTGGCGGGTGTCGGTGTTGGGCTGTTCGTAGAGGTTGAGGTAGCGGAAATTGAAGGCGCTCTTGTGCGAGCCCGTCAGTTCCTCGTACTGGACGAAGTTCTTGTTGAACCGCCAGGTCTGCGGGGCGGTGGCCGGCTTGTTCAGGCGGGTCTCGACGAGCCGGTTGGCCGCCAGGAAGTACTGATCGACCAGGAAGCCAGAGGTCACCAGCGACTGGCCGATGGTATCGAGGTGACGGGCGGTCTTCTCCTTGGGGAAGTCGGCGGTCAGGCCGAGGGTGTCGATGCGACGACCGAAGAGGGTGGCGAGGGTATTCTCGTATTCTCGATTCGAGAGGCGTCGCAGGACGGTGCGCGAGCCGGTACTGCGCAGGTCGGTCTCGGCCTTCGCGGTGGCCTCGCGCAGGGCGCGGATGGCGGCGAGGCGCTCCTCGTCGATGGGCTGATCGGCCTTCTTCGGCGGCATCTCGCGCAGGGTCAGCTGGTCGATCATGTCGCGCGCCTCGATCACCGCGGACATGTCCTTGAGCGGCAACGTGAAGTTGTGGAAGGATCGGTCGCCCTTGTGGGTGTCGGCGTCGTGGCATTCCAGGCAGTAGCGGCCGAGGAACCGCCCGACGGGCCCTGACGGGGGCTCGGCGGCGCACAGGGCGCCGGCCGCCAGGAGGGCGGACACGACCGGGATGGCGCGGGGTGCCGGCATCGATGTCTCGACGGCAGTCGTCTGCCGGTTCAGGAGAACCGCCCCGTGCTGCTCCCGAAGGCCTCCGTCTCGACCCCCATTTTCTGGGCGATGTCGACGAACAGGTTGCAGAGCGGCACTTTGTGCCGGACCTCGCGCGCGACCTCGCGGAACGCGCCGTGCTTGTAGCCGCCGCCGGCGAGGAGGATCGGAAGGTCGGTGTTGCGGTGGGAGTTGGCGTCCCCCATGCCGCTACCGAACAGCACCGTGGTTGAGTCGAGCAACGAGCCGTCGCCGTCCTTCAGCTGAGCGAGGCGGCCGACGAACTTCCCGTACTGCGCGACCTGGTAGCGTTCGAGGGTGACGAGGGCGGCGAGGGATTCCGGGTTGTTCCCGTGGTGGGAGAGGCCGTGGTAGTCCTTCTTGATGCCGAGGTGCTGGGGCAGGAAGTCGCCGCCGACCTCCAGCGTGGCGATGCGGGTGCTGTCGGTGTGCAGGGCCAGCGCGATGAGCTCGTACATGAGCGGCAGGTCGTCCACGGCGTTGCGGTTGGCCGGCTTGCCGAAAGGCGCCTGCGGCTTGGGATGGTCGGTCCAGCGTCGCCGCAGTTCGAGACGCTTCTCGACGTCGCGCACCGAGGTGAAGTACTCCTCGAGCTTGTCCTTGTCCTCCTGGTTGACCTGCCCCGAGAGGCGTTTGGCCTCTTCGCGCACGGAGTCGAGGATGGAGGCCTGCACCCGGTTCTCCTGTTCGCGCCGGACGCGTCGTTCGGCGGAGTCGCTGACGAAGAGCTTGTCGAACAGTTCGGCGGGGTTGGTGACGGGGGGCACGCGCACGCCGGCCTTCGTCCAGGCGATCTGGCAGCCGCCGTGGATGCCGCCTTCGGAACCGACGGTGAGCGAAGGGAAGCGGGTCTGGTGGCCGATCTCCTCGGCGAGGAACTGGTCGATCGAGACGTTCCCGTCAGGCCGGTTCTGCGCCTCGGAGTTGAGCACGCCCGAGAGGAAGGAATGGACGGCGAAGTGGCCGCCCTTGACGCCGTGGTCGAGGCCGCGGAAGACGGTCATGCGTTCGCGCTGGTCCCATGCCGGCTCAAGCAGCGTCGTCTTCTCGTAGTCGCGGCCGGCGGTCTTGGGGAAAAGCTGCTTGGTCTGGAAGCCGAGCAGGTTGCCGATCGCCACGAATCGTCGGGCGCCGATGCCGGCTCCCTTGGCCGCCTGCACGGTGGGGTTGCCGGAGAGCGCCTTGGCGCTGAGCGAGCACAAGCCCGGCAGGGCCAGGGTGGCTCCGAGGGATCGGAGGATGAATCGTCGGCGATGCATGTCGGGGCGGGCGATGCCGTGTTTTCGACATCCTGCGTCATCGGGAGTTCCCTATGCGAGCCTTTCCTTTCCCGCCCCTGACAGGGCCCGGAGTCCGGCCCAGGCGGCCTGGACGCCTAGGCGAGAAGGGGCTTCAGCACCTTGGCCGGGTTGACGCCGGTGAGGCGGACGTCGAGGCCCTGGGACTTCACGCTAAGGCGCTCGTGATTGAGGCCCATCTGATGCAGGAGGGTGGCGTGGACGTCCCGGACGTGCACGGGATCCTTGGCCGCCCCGAAGCCGAACTCGTCGGTCTCGCCCCAGGTCATGCCCGGGCGGAAGCCGCCGCCGGCGAACCACATGGTGAAGGCGTCGATGTGGTGGTTGCGGCCGGTGAACTCACGGACTTCGCCCATGGGCGTGCGGCCGAACTCCCCGCCCCAGACGACGATGGTGTCGTCGAGGAGTCCGCGCGATTTCAGGTCGCGGACGAGTCCGGCGCACGCCTGGTCGATGTCCTTGGCCTTCATCGGCAGATGCTTCTGCAGGTTCTCGGTGACGCCGCCGTGGTGGTCCCAGTTGGTGTCGTAGAGCTGGATGAAGCGTACGCCACGTTCGACGAGTCGCCGGGCCAGCAGGCAGTTGCGCGCGAAGCTGGACTCGCCGGGATCCTTGATGCCGTAGAGGTCGAGGGTCGCCTTGCTCTCGCCCTTGAGGTCCATGACCGCCGGCGCGCTGGTCTGCATGCGGTAGGCCATCTCGTAGGCGTTGAGCCGGGCGGCGATCTCGTCGTCACCCGTCTTGGCCAGACGCCCGGCGTTGAGTTCGCGCACGGCGTCGATGACCTTGCGCTGGTCGGTCGCGGCGACCCCCGCGGGGTTCGTCAGGTTGAGGATGGGCTCGCCCTGGGCGCGCAGGGGCACGCCCTGGTAGGTGCTGGGCAGCATGCCGCTGCTCCAGAGCGAGGCGCCGCCACGCGGGCCGCGCGGGCCGCTCTGCAGCACGACGAAGCCGGGGAGGTCGGCGCATTCGCTGCCGAGGCCGTAGGTCATCCAGGCGCCCATGCTCGGGCGGCCGAACAGGCCGCTACCGGTGTTCATGAACAACTTGGCCGGGGCGTGGTTGAAGAGGTCGGTCTTGCAGGTCTTGACGAAGCATAGTTCGTCGGCGACCGAGGCCGTGTGCGGGAGCATGTCGCTCACCCAGGCGCCGCTCCGCCCGTGCCGCTTGAACTTCTTGTCGTGGCCTAGGAGGTTCACGCGGTGGCTTGAGCCCATGAAGGCGAAGCGCTTGCCTTCGATGAAGCTCGCGGGGATGGGCTGCCCGTTGAGTTCGTTGAGCTTCGGCTTGTGGTCGAAGAACTCCAGCTGACTGGGTCCGCCGGCCATGAAGAGGTAGATGATGCTCTTGGCCTTGGGGCGATGGTGCGGCTGCTTGGGCGCGAGGGGGTCGGCCGCGGAGGCGGGCTTGTCCTGGGCGAGCAGGGAGGTGAGCGCAAGGGAACCGACTCCGACGCCGCAGTCGCGGAAGAAGTGGCGGCGGGTGCGGCCGAGCAGTCGGAGCGGGTCAGTCACGGGTGATGGTCTCGTCGAGATTGAGCAGGGCGCGGGCGGCGGACAGGGGGTCGAGTCCGGAGAGGATGCGTAGCTCCGACGTCTCAGGCGGGCGGGAGGTGCAGCGGCGGAAGGCGGCGGCAAGGCCTTCTTTCTCGATCACCTTGGCCATCGCTTGGGCGGCCTCGAAGAAGGCCGGATCGTTCAGCAGCGTCAGGGCCTGCAAGGGCGTGTTGCTTCGGTTGCGTCGGGTGCAGCTGGCGAGTCCGTCCGGCGCGTCGAAGACCGCGAGGGCCGGCGGCGGGGTCACGCGGTAGGTGAAGGTGTAGAGTCCGCGCCGGGTGCGGTCCTCGCCCTTGCTGGTGTTCCAGGCGCGCTTCACCTGGCCGAGGGACATCACGCCCTCGGGGATGGGCGGGTAGACGGGCGGGCCTCCGACCTTGCGGGTGAGGAGTCCGCTCGCGGCCAGCGCCGAGTCGCGCACGAGCTCGGCGTCGAGGCGGATGCGGGTCTGGCGGGCGAGCAGGCGGTTGTCGGGGTCCTTCTCGGTCAGGTCCGCGCGCTCGGCGGAGTCGCGACGGTAGGCGCGTGTGAGCACGATGGTCCGATGGAGAGATTTTAAGCTCCAGCCGCGTTCGACCAACTCGACCGCGAGCCAGTCGAGCAGCTCGGGGTGGGAGGGCGGGGTGCCCTGGGAGCCGAAGTCGTTGTCGGTCTCGACGATGCCGCGGCCGAAGTAGGCCTGCCAGACACGGTTGGCGATGACGCGTGCGGTGAGAGGGTTGTCCTTGGCCACGATCCAGCGGGCGAGATCGAGGCGGTTGACCGGACCCTGGTCGGGCCGGAAGGCGTGCAGGACCGAGAGCGCGCCGGGCGTGACCTCCTCGGCCGGACGGGTGAAGTCGCCCGCGGTCAGCAGGTGGGTCTTGCGCGTCTGGTCGCGTTCCTTGAGCACGAGGGTGGTCGGGGCGCCGTCACGCAGGTCGGCGGCGTCTTTGGCCTTCTTCTGCAGGGTCTTGAATTCCTTGTCCGTGGCGCCCGGGCCGGCGGCGTAGAGCGTCGCGCGGTCCGTCACGCTGCGTTTGGCGGCTGGTTTGCGCAGCGCGGCCTTGACCGATCCGGACAACTTGGCGGAGGCCGCCTTGGCCGGTCCGGTTTCCCACTGCTTCAGCGCCGCTGCCTTCTGGTCCAGCCAAGCGCCGAGCGCTTTCTCCGCATCTCGGGCCGCGGCGGCCAGCCCGGCCTCATCACGGGCCGCGTCCGAGACCTTCACCGTCGGTTCATCCTGATTGTTGAAGAACGCGAACATCCGGTAGAACTCCTTCTGCGTGATCGGGTCGAACTTATGGTCGTGGCACTGCGCGCAGCCGACCGTCAGTCCGAGCCAGACCGTGCCCGTCGTGCCGACGCGGTCGAAGACGCTGTCGATGCGGAACTGCTCGACGTCGATGCCGCCTTCCTGGTTGAGGGGCGTGTTGCGGTGGAAGCCCGTCGCGATGCGCTGGCTCTCGCCGGCGTCCGGCAGCAGGTCGCCCGCGAGCTGTTCGACCGTGAAGCGGTCGAAGGGTAGGTCGGCGTTGAGCGCGTTCACCACCCAGTCGCGGAACTTCCAGATGCTGCGCGGGGCGTCCACGGAGTAGCCGTTGCTGTCGGCGTAGCGGGCCTGATCGAGCCACCAGCGGCCCCAGCGTTCCCCGTAGGCCGGCGCGGCCAGCAGGCGTTCGACCTCGGCGGCGTAGGCGGCTTCGGGATTCTTGGTCCGGGCCTGCAGGTAGGCGTCGAGTTCGGCGGGGGAGGGTGGCAGGCCCGTCAGGTCGAGCGAGAGACGGCGGAGGAGCTTCTCCGGGGCGACCTCGGGCGAGGCGGTGAGGCCGGCCTCCCTGAGTCCTCGGTCAATCAACGCGTCGACGGCCGCCGGACCCTTTTCGGTAACGGACGGACGGACCGGCGCGGTGAAGGCCCAGTGCGGTTCGTAACGTGCGCCCTCCTCGATCCATCGACGCAGCGTCGCCAGCTGCTTCGTCGTCAGCTTGGGCTTGTGGGCCTCAGGCGGCGGCATGACCTCGTCGGCATCCTTGGAGTGGAGACGCTTCCAGAGTTCCGATTTTCCGAGGTCGCCCGGCACGATGGCCCGGACGCCTTCGTTCTCCGCCAGCGCACCTTCGCGCGTGTCCAGACGAAGGTCGGCCTTGCGGTGCTTGGCGTCGAACCCGTGGCACGAGAAGCACTGCTCCGAAAGGATGGGTCGAATCTCCCGGTTGAAGGAGATCTCGGCCTGCACGGAGGCGCACAGGAAGGCGGTCAGGGCGGGCAACAGGGCGGGACGGACCATCGCCCCGAATCAAGTCCTCCTACGGGGTTTTGCAACCCTGCCTCTCAGGCCAGCAGTTCCTTGACGACGCGGGCCGCCTGGCCGTTGGTGAGGGCCAGTTCGGCACCGTTGCGCTTGTAGACGAGCTTGTCATGGTCGAAACCGAAGCAGTCCAGCATGGTCGCGTGCCAGTCGAAGTGGTTTACGATGTCCTTCACCGCCTTGTGGCCCCATTCGTCGGTCTCGCCGTAGGTCAGGCCACCCTTGAAGCCGCCGCCGGCGACCCACTGGCTGAAGCCGTAGGTGTTGTGGTCGCGGCCCCACTTGGCCTCGCCGGCATCGTTCTGGAGGACGGGCAGACGGCCCATCTCGCCGCCCCAATGGACGATGGTGCTGTCGAGCAGGCCGCGTTGCTTGAGGTCGGCGACCAGCGCGGCGCTCGGGCGATCGGTGGCGGCGCAGAGGGTGGGCAGGGCTGATTTGATCGACCCATGGTTGTCCCAGCTCTGGCCTTGGTTGAGGACCTGGACATACCGGACGCCGCGCTCGACGAGGCGGCGGGCGATGAGGCAGCGGCGGGCATAGTCGTCGCACTCCTTGCGGCCGACGCCGTAGAGTTCGAGCACGTGCTTCGGTTCGGAGGAAATGTCGAAGGCTTCCTTGGCGGCCAGCTGCATGCGGCCGGCGAGCTCGTAGGTCTGAATGCGCGCCTGCAGGTCGGTCTCGCCCGGGTGGTTGGCAGCGTGCTCGGCGTTGAGAGCCCTGAGGAGCTCCATCTGGCGTTCCTGCGGCTTGCCCTGCAGCGCGGCGGGCGGGTCGAGGTTGAGGATGTGCGGCGCGGTGGCACGGACGAACGTGCCTTGGTAGATGGAAGGCAGCCACCCGTTGGACCAATGCTGGTTGGCGAAGGTCGGCAGGCCTGAGGGATGGCCCATGACGACGTAGGCCGGCAGGTCCTTGGTCTCGCTGCCGAGGGCATAGGTCACCCAGGCGCCCATGGTCGGGCTGCCGGAAGTGATGCGTCCGGTCTGCACGGCGAGCATCCCCTGGAGGTGGTTGTTCACGCCCGACTTCATCGAACGGATCAGGCAGATGTCGTCGGCGACGCCGCCGAGGTGGGGCAGCAGCTCGCTCAGCTCCATGCCGCACTTGCCGTGGCGTGAGAACTTCCAGAAGGAGCCGAGCACCTTGGCGGAAGCCTGGGCGACGTTGTCATACTTCACCTCGCCCGGGAACTTCTGTCCGTGCCACTTGGTGAGCATCGGCTTGGGGTCGAAGAGGTCCATCTGCGACGGCCCGCCCATCATGAAGAGCGAGATCATCGCCTTGGCCTTGGCGGGGCGCGGCGGCTTCTTCGGCGTCAGGTCGAAGACCTCGTTGCCGAGCAGCGGCTTGACGGGCGCCGCGAGCAGGCCGTCGTGACGGAGCAGCGTGGCGAGGCCGAGGGTGCCGAGGCCGAAGCCGCCGGCTTCGAGGAAGTGGCGTCGGGAGCAGAGTCCGGCGGGGAGCTTATTCGACATGGAGGAATCGGTTGGAGGCGAGCAGCGCCTGGCAGAGGGAGCCGAGGGCGTCGACGCCGGCCGCGTGCGCCGTCGGCGACGGCGCGGGGAAGGCCGGGAGGGGGGCGGGTTTCTTCGAGGAGGCCTTCGTCTTGATCGGCTTCACCTTGAGTGACGTGTCGACGGCGGGCTTGGCCGGGGAGAGTTTCTCGAAGTGCGTGGTCTGTTCGGCGAGCAGCCGTCGGAATTCCATCATCTCCGCGTCGGTGGGGTCGCGCCCTTGGGTGAGCCGCCATGCCGCCCGCACCTGGGCCCCCACGTCGCCCGGGTGCTCCTTGATCACGCGTTCGGCGAGATCCTTGCCGCGTTCGATGATGAACTCGTCGTTCATCAGGAAGAGCGACTGGGTGGCCGCGGTGGTGGAGTCACGTCGCTCGCAGTTGGGCTCCATTTCCGGCAGGTCGAAGGTGGCCAGGGCGGTCGCGGGGCCGCTGCGGCGGTGCTGCAGGTAGACGGAGCGTCGGAAGACGGCGGGGGAGGAGGTGTCGACCTTGATGACGTCGCGGTTGGCGTTGCGCACCTCGACGCCGGGGATCATGCGTCCGTCGCCGGTCTTGCCCACGGTCACGGGTTCGCCGAAGCGCTCGGGATTCAGCCTGCCGGTCACCGCGAGCATGGAGTCACGGATCGTCTCGGCGTCGAGGCGTCGCACGCGGAAGCGGCCGACGAGCGCGTTGTCGGGGTCGGCCTCGCGTGCGGCGTCGTTGCGGGCGGACTGGCGGTAGGCGCGGCTCAGCATCATCTCGCGATGCATGGCCTTGAGGCTCCAGCCGGATTCCACGAAACGGTTGGCGAGGTAGTCGAGCAGTTCGGGATGCGAAGGGCGCTCGCCGAGGGCGCCGAAGTCGCCCGGGGTGTTCACGATGCCTCGGCCGAAATGGTGCATCCAGACGCGGTTCATCAGGGCCCGACCGACCAGCGGATGCTTCCCGGAAGTCAGCCACTTCGCGTAGGCGAGACGGCGTCCGGTGGTGGGGAGGGCGGGGTCGTCGACCGGCAGCGCGGGCGCGCCCACGACGGAGATGTCACCCGGGGTCACGGGCTGCCTCAGCTGGCCGTAGTCGCCGCGGTGGTGAATCTCGCTCACCGGCGCCGCGCCCGGCGCCTCGAGGACGGCCTGCACGAGGCCTTCGGCCGGCTTGGTGGCGCGGAGGGCCGTGGCTTCGGCGCGCTTGGCGACGACCTTGTTGTCCGCCGCCTTGTCGTAGAGGTCCAGGCCGAAGGTCGCCTGCGCGGAGAAGTATTTCTTGAGCAGCGCGGACTGCTCCTTGGTCCGCTTGGCCACGGCCGTGTTGCGCGCCACGCGGTAGGCGGCCCGTTCGGCCTCGGGCACCTCGAGGATCTTCTTCTCGAAGATCACGTCGAGGGCGTCCTTGTACATCTTGGCCGCCTCGGCGTCGATGGCCGCGGCCTTCTTCTCGATCTCCGCCGCCTTGGCGCGGTCGGACGCCGTGTAGAGCGACACCGTGCGCTGGGCGGGCGTCCGCCACTTGCGCCAGTCCAAGGCTGGATCGAAGACCGCGCGCAGGCGGTAGTAGTCGGCCTGGCTGATCGGGTCGTAGCGGTGGTCGTGGCACTGCGCGCAGGCCACGGTCATCCCGGTCAGCGAGGTCGTCACGATGCGGAGCGTGTCGGCCACGTTCTGGTTGCGGGCCAGCTGGACGTCGGCGACCGTGTCGCCGGTGCCGTCCGGTGCGGTGCGGAGGAAGCCCGTGGCGGTGAGGGCTTCGAGCTTGGCGGGGTCGCCGACCGCCGTGGCGGCGTCGTTGAGCGTGACGCCCGCCAGCTCGTCGCCGGCGATCTGCTCCTGGATGAAGCGGTCCCAGGGCTTGTCGGCGTTGAAGGCCCTGATGACGTAGTCGCGGTAACGCCAGAGATGCGGACGCACGGAATCGGCGTCGGCGTAGCCGTTGGTGTCGGAGTAGCCCGCCACGTCCAACCAGTGCCGGCCCCAGCGTTCGCCGTAGGCGGGCGAGGCCAGCAGACGCTCGATGAGCTTGGCGAAGGCGTCAGGAGAGCGGTCGGCGACGAAGGCTGCGGTCTCCTCCGGCGTGGGCGGCAGTCCCGTCAGGTCCAGCGTCGCGCGGCGGATGAGCGTCGCCGCGTCGGCCTCAGGCGCGAAGTCCAGTCCGGCCTCCTTGAGCTTCACCCGTAGCAGCGCGTCGATGGCGCCTAGTCCCGGGGCGTCGGCGAACGTCGGGATCTCCGGCCGCTTCACCGGGCGGAACGACCAGAACGAACGGTCGGCATCGGTGAAGTAGGGGCCGGGCGGAAGCTTGTCCGGCTCGGGTGCGCCGCCCTTGGCGCCTTCGGCGATCCATCGGCGCAGCGTCGCGAGCTGGGCCGCGGGCATCTTCTTGCCCTTCTTGGGCATCTTGCCCTCGGCGATGACGCGATGCAGCGCGCTTTTATCCGGGTTGCCGGCGACGATGAGCGCCTCGCCGTCCTCCGTCCTGCCGTCCATGAAACGTCGGAGACGCAGGTCGATGCCCCCCTTCGGTTCTTCCTCCTCCCCGTGGCAGTGCGTGCAATGCTCCTTCAGGATTGGCCGGATCTCGGCGTCATACGAGACCGCCGCTCGGGCGGTGCTGAAAATCAGGACGACCCCCGCCGCGCAAAGCGCGAGGCGGACGGCGACGGGGTGAACGCGCTGGGGCATCGGCATCACTTTGGAGATACGACCCCCGGGAGGGAAGGGCGGTTCCTGTTCCGTTAGCGAATAATCAGGCCAATAAGTGTCTTATTCTGCACCAATTCGGCTTCCCGCCTTCCCTCCGCTCAACCCTTTCAGGGTCGGCTCCGGCCGCTGGCCCGCGTGGCCGAGAGCAGGTCCTGGAGCTCACGCAGGATCTCCGGGCGCTTGGTCGCCAGGTTGGTGGTCTCGCCGGGGTCTTGGGAGAGGTCGTAGAGTTGCGGACCGGTTTCCGGCAAGGCTCTGGGCTTCATGAGGTCCTTCAGTTCACCGCGGTCATAGCGGTTGCCGCCGGAGCCTGCGTGGGCGATCAGCTTCCACGACCCTTTCCGGATGCTCAGCGTGGCTGCGCCTCCGGCGGCCTGCGTGAGCAGGAAGGGTCGGCCGGGTTGCGGGCGGCTTTCAAGCGTGGGCAGGAAGCTGAGGCTGTCCTCCGCGGCGTCCGCGGGCAGCTGATGGCCGGCGATTTCCGCCATCGTGGCCATGATGTCGGTAAGGCTGACCGTCCGGTCGCTGACCAGGCCAGGCTTGATGCCCATGGGCCAGCGCAAGATCAGAGGGACGCGATGGCCGCCTTCCCAGGCGTCGCGCTTCAGGCCGCGCCATGGGCGGGCTCCGTCGTGTCCGTGATCTGCCCGCATGTGGAGTGCGGTCGTGACTTCGGGTCCGTTGTCGCTCGTCACGATGACGACGGTGTCTTCCGCTAGGCCGAGTTTCTCCAGGTCGGCCAGAAGCAGGCCGACGTGCGCATCGAACTCCGCGATGAAGTCCCCGTGCGGGCCGGCCGTCGTCTTCCCGCGATATTTCGCGCCGGCGAAGGAGGGCAGGTGGACGGCCTGGGTGGCGTGGTAGAGGAAGAACGGCTTGCGCGGAGAGGCGGCGGCCTGACGGGCGAGGAAATCCCGGCTTCGCTGAAGGAACTGCTCGTCGATTTCCGGCAGGTCGAAGTCGGTCGCGACGATGCCGGGCCGGCAATCGTTGGCGTAAGGATGACGCGGGAGTTTTGCACGATCCAGCGGCCCCGTGGGTGGAGTCGGGATGCGATCGCCGTCGATGAACGCGTAGAGCCAGTCGGTGCCCGGACAGCAGGCCGTGCCGAAGAAGGCGTCGAAACCGTGCTCAAGCGGTCCGCCTTCGATGCGTCGGCCGTAGTCGATGCGTCGGGCCTCCTCGAGGCGGCCCGCATGGAGCGGCGCGCCCGCGGCGTCACGAAAAGTCAGTCCGACGTGCCATTTGCCCACGGCCGCGGTCGCGTAGCCCTTGGCTTTGAGCATCTCGGGCAGGGTGAGACGGTCCGCCGCGATCAGCGACGGACCGCCTGTGCCCGTGAACACCGTCCCGCCCCTCGGGATCCGGAAGGGCATCTGGCCGGTCAGGAGGCCGTAACGCGACGGCGTGCACACGGTCGCGGGGCTGTGTGCATCGGTGAAGCGGATGCCCTCGTGGGCCAGCCGGTCGAGGTTTGGCGTCGGCACCTTCGACTGGTCGTTGTAGCAACGGACGTCGCCGTAGCCGAGGTCGTCGGCGAGGATGAGCACGACGTTCGGCGTCGCGGCTTGTGCGACCGCGCCGACCAGCAGGGCCACGAGCGTGCGCCACGGGACAAGTCCGCCTGGAAGGGTGCGGAAGGTCGATGACAGGGCGGGGACGGCCTTCATGATGACATGCTGTGCCGAGGGGTCCCGTAAGGGAAGGGCGTAAACGACGCCTGCGCCCCGACAAAAAGGCCCGCCAGACGGATCTGGCGGGCCTGGTCGGCGAACTGCGGTCTGGTTCAGTTCTTGGCGAGGTCGAAGCGGTCGAGCTCCATGACCTTGGTCCACGCGGCGACGAAGTCCGTGACGAACTTCTCCTTGGCGTCGGCGCTCGCGTAGACCTCCGCGAGGGCGCGGAGCTGCGAGTTGGAGCCGAAGACGAGGTCGACGGAGGTGGCAGTCCACTTGACCTGGCCGGTCTTGCGGTCGCGGCCTTCGAAGAAGTGCTCGCAGACCTTCGCCTTCTCCCAGACCACGGACTGGTCGAGGAGGTTGACGAAGAAGTCGTTGGTCAGCTGGCCGGGACGTTTGGTCATCACGCCGAGGCCGGGGAAGCCCACGGTGGTGTCCAGCGCGCGCATGCCACCGACGAGCACGGTCATCTCCGGCGCGGAGAGCGTCAGGAGCTGTGCGCGGTCGACGAGGTTCTCCGGCGCCGGGCGGTCGAGCTTGCGGCCGAGGAAGTTCCGGAAGCCGTCATGCTTGGGTTCGAGGACGGCCACGGAGGCGACATCGGTCATCTCCTGGGTGGCGTCGGTGCGTCCCGGGTGGAAGGGCACCTTGACGGGCGTGCCTGCCTTGGCGGCGGCGTCTTCCACGGCGGCGTTGCCGGCGAGGACGATCAGGTCGGCCAGGGAGATCTTCTTGCCGCCCTGCGCGGAGGCGTTGAAGGAGGCCTGCACCTTCTCGAGGGCGGCGAGCACCTTGGCGAGTTCGGCCGGGTTGTTCACTTCCCAGTCCTTCTGCGGGGCGAGGCGGATGCGGGCGCCGTTGGCGCCGCCACGCTTGTCGCTGCCGCGGAAGGTCGAGGCGGAAGCCCAGGCGACCGAGACGAGCTGCGAGTTCGAGAGACCCGTGGCGAGGACGGCCTTCTTGAGGCCTTCGACGTCGGAGGCATCGACCAGCGGGTGGTCGACGGCCGGCACGGGGTCCTGCCAGAGCTGGGCCGGGGGCACGAGCGGTCCGAGGCCGCGGACATAGGGTCCCATGTCGCGGTGGGTGAGCTTGTACCAGGCCTTGGCGAAGGCGACTTCGAACTCCTTCGGGTTCTCGGCCCAGCGCTTGGTGATCTTGGCGTAAGCCGGATCCATCTTCAGCGCGATGTCGGTGGTGAACATCATCGGAGCGTGACGCTTCGACTTGTCATGCGCGTCCGGCACGGTGCCGGCGCCGGCGCCGTCCTTGGGCGTCCACTGCTGGGCGCCGGCCGGGCTCTTGGTGAGGACCCACTCGTAGTTCCAGAGGTTGGTCAGATACTGGTAGGACCAGCGGGCCGGGGTGCTCGTCCAGGCGCCTTCGAGGCCGCTGGTGATGGTGTCCGCACCGTTGCCCTTGCCGTATTTGTTCTTCCAGCCGAGGCCCATCTCTTCGAGGGGCGCGCCCTCGGGCTCAGGGCCGACGTTGCCGACGGGCGTCGCGGCGCCGTGGGCCTTGCCGAAGGAGTGGCCGCCGGCGATGAGGGCGACGGTTTCTTCGTCGTTCATGGCCATGCGGGCGAAGGTCTCGCGGATGTCGCGGGCGGCGGCCAGGGGGTCGGCCTTGCCGTTCGGTCCTTCCGGGTTGACGTAGATCAGGCCCATCTGGACGGCGCCGAGCGGGTTCTCGAGTTCGCGGTCGCCCTTGTAGCGCTTGTCGCCGAGCCACTCGGTCTCAGGACCCCAGTAGATGTCTTCCTGCGCTTCCCAG